>Ga0265331_10000273_pt1 | contig 57420 bp, 34 predicted proteins | sample 41923metaG_FD_202088 | JGI IMG/M metagenome (GOLD analysis project Ga0265331, IMG submission 202088) | Rhizosphere microbial communities from Carex aquatilis grown in University of Washington, Seatle, WA, United States - 4-19-23 metaG | ecosystem: Host-associated > Plants > Roots > Rhizosphere... | reverse complement strand
GACGTTGGCGGCGGAACCGCCGGCCAGCGAGGCCACGTTGCGAAGGGTGATCTTCGCCGCCTCGCTCGGGACGCTGTTCGAGTGGTACGACTTCTACCTGTACGGAAGCCTGGCGGTCTTCTTCGGGAGCCTGTTCTTTCCGAAGGGCAACGACACCGCGCAGCTCCTGGCCAGCCTCGCGACCTTCGGGGCCGGGTTCGGCGTCCGCCCGCTCGGGGCGCTGGTCTTCGGCCGGGTCGGCGATCTGATCGGACGCAAGTACACCTTCCTCATCACCATGGCGACCATGGGCTTCGCGACCGCCGCCGTGGGCCTCTTGCCGAGCTACGCCTCGGTGGGGTTGCTCGCCACCGTGCTGCTGGTGTTCCTGCGGTTGCTGCAGGGCCTGGCGCTCGGCGGCGAGTACGGCGGCGCCGCCACCTACGTGGCCGAGCACGTCCCCGACCATCGCCGGGGCTTTTACACCAGCTTCATCCAGACCACCGCCACGCTGGGGTTCTTTCTCAGCATGGGCATCATCGGGACCACCCGGGTGCTGCTCGGTGAGGCGGACTTCAAGCGATACGGCTGGCGCATCCCGTTCCTGCTGTCGTTCATCCTGCTGGCGGTCTCGCTCTACATCCGGCTCAAGATGAAGGAGTCCCCGCTCTTCACCCGCCTCAAGAGCAGCGGCAAGACCTCCCTCAAGCCGATCCGGGAGAGCTTCGGGAACCCGGTCAACCTCAAGTACGTCCTCATCGCGCTCTTCGGGGCCACCGCGGGACAGGGCGTGGTCTGGTACACCGGCCAGTTCTATGCCCTCACCTTCCTGCAGAGCGCGCTCAAGATTCCGTGGAAGTCGGCCTACCTGATGGTGTCGGCGGCGCTCTTGATCACCACGCCCCTGTTCGTGGTGTTCGGCAAGCTGTCGGACCGGATCGGGCGCAAGAAGATCATGATGGGGGGCTGCATCCTCGGCGGGCTCACCTATGTGCCGATCTACATGGGGCTGCGCGCCTTCTCGAACCCGAGCGGCCTGCCCGTCGCCAACCCGGCCGAGCTGAACTGGGTCGGGATGATCGCGCTCCTCTCGCTGCAGATGGTGTACGTGTGCATGGTCTACGGCCCGATCGCGGCCTTCCTGGTCGAGCTCTTCCCGACCAAGATCCGGTACACCTCGATGTCCCTGCCCTACCACCTGGGGAACGGCTGGTTCGGCGGGTTCCTTCCGCTCATCGCCACCGCCGTCACCGCCTCGGCCTGGGCCAAGACGACCTTCGGGCCGAACGCGATCTTCACCGGGCTCATCTACCCCATCGCGGTCTGCGCGATCACCGTGGTCGTGAGCGCCTTCTTCATCCGTGAGACCAAGGATCACAAGATAGACACGCCGATCGCGATGCCCTGATCGGACCGACCCACCGGCCACCGCCCCCGAGGGGATCAGGGGCGGAGCTCGGCCACCAGGGGATCGAGATCGTCGGAGGCGGCGAACCCGAAGAGCGCGGCCCGCTCCGGGGCGGGCCCGAGATCGCTCGGGGTGAGGAGCTCGGCGCAGACGGCCAGGCTGCCGGAGGCGACGAGGCCCACCCGGTTGGCGGCCTCGAGGATCCCCGCCCGGAGCGGCTCGATGGGCAACGGCGTCGAGCATTCGAGCGCAAAGGGGGCGAGCTCGTGCCGGGCCTTCCGCGAGAGGTGCCGGGCGAAGCGCGCGGCCCACCGCTCGGCCTCCTCGGGGTCGGCGGCCGGGTGCAGATGGTCGGGGACGAAGGGCCGGATCATGGCGGTGAGCCAGGCCGCGAGGAGCCCGGGCGGCCCGACCAGGGCAAATCCGAGCCCACTTCGAGCCAGGAACAGCGTGTGGCCGCCGGCGAAGCGCAGCGCCGCTCGCTGCGCCGGGGTGGCCGGTCCATCGCCCACCAGCGGCGGTCCTCCCAGGGACAGTCGGTCGGCCCACGCCACCACGGTGCAGATCTTTCCGGGCAGCACCTCGGCTGGACCGATCGAGCCCCCCTCCCCCGCCCGTCCCGGCGGCACTCGGAGGGAGGAAGACCGGACGAGGCGCAGCTCGAAGGGGCCCGGAGCCATCACCGCCGCCAGCTCGTCCCAGATTGCGTGGACCACTTTGCTCGCGGGGGCCGGCGCGGCGCGCCCCGGGCCGAACCGTTGGGCCTGCTCGGCGAGCTCCAGCCCGGCCTCCTCGAGGAGCAGCGGTCCGAGGGCCCGACACAGCCGTCGAAAGGCCGGGGGGACGGTCGACGGGAAGAGCAGCTCCTCCCGACCGGGATCGAGCGAGGCCCCGAGCCGGCGGACCGCCACGCTCTCGCGGTCGCGGCCGGGCTGCCCGGCCGTCATCGTCACCGTCGGCTGCGCGCTCGCCAGCGTGGCCGGCAGCGGCGGCGGCGGCGGCGGCGGCCGGATCCCGAAGATTCCAGGCCAGTCCAGTGGGAGCCCCGCTCGGGCCCCGGCCCGCGCTGCGCGCCAGGCTCCAAGCTCGAGCATCGCCTCCGCGGCGGCGGAGCGCCCGCGGCGCCCGAGGACCGAGGCCAGAGCCCGCGCGACGCCTGCGTCGTCGGTCGCGGCGTCCGGCGCTGCGTCCGCCGACGCTCCGGCGGTGAGCGCCTCGCGCAAGCGGTGCGCCACCTCGTCGAGGACGAACCGCCCGCCGACCACGTCGTGGCCTCGCGGGTCGTGGCTGCGCGCCTCGTGGCTCCTGTCGAGCAGCCGCAGCAGCTCGTCGAGGGGACCGAGCTCGGTGGGGCAGGTGGTGAGCGCCTGGCGAAAGGCCAGCTGGGCGCCGCGTGGGTCGCCGGCCCGCACCAGGTAGCGGCCCACCCGAGCCAGCAGGCGGGCGCGCGCGCGCGGCTCGTCGGTGGTCTCCAGCAACCTGCGCGTGACCGCCAGCCCGGGCCCGGTCTCACCGAGCTCGAGTCGCAGGCGCGAGAGGGCCTCCAGCGCCTCGCGATCCCCGGGGAAGAGATCGAGCGCCTGCTCGAACGCCGCGGCCGCCGCCGCCAGATCGGGCGCCGGGCCGGCGAGGAGAATCCGTCCGAGCTTGACGAACACCTGCAAGCGGACCTCGTCCGTCGGCTCGACGGCCGCGAGCCGGCGGAGCAGATCCGGCACCACCTTCAGGTTCGAAGCGGCCTCCTCGAGCGCGACCAGGCGACCGAGGGCGACCGGGTGCTGCGGCTCGCGCTCGAGCACCAGCTCGAGCTCGCGGCGCGCCCCCGCCAGATCGCCGAGCGCGCCGGCGAGGCAATCCGCGCGGGCCAGGCGCAGCGACGTGCGCTCGAACGGGTTCTGGGTGGCCGCCAGGCGCTCCGCGAGGACCTCGCTCCATTCGCGGTGTCGGCCCTCGGCGCCGTAGAGCGCTCCGAGCCGCTCGAACGCCGCCACGTGATCGGGGGCGATGCGCAGCACCTCGCGCAGCCAGTCGCGCGTGCGCGGCGAGCGCTCCGGGTTGGGGCTCCCCTCCGCCGGCCCCCGCCGATCGCCGTCGCGCGGACCGCTGCCGTCCGAGCCCCGCCCCCGACGCTGCTCGCGCTCGGCCTCGAGATCCACGGCGCGCAAGAGGGCCTCCACGCGATGACGCGGGACCCGCAGCGCCTCCGCTTCGGCGGCGGCCGCCAGCGCCGCCTCCCGCGGACGCCCCGAGCCCGCCAGCCACCGCCGCCACGCCATCACCACCGGTATCGGCGGCCCGCCCTCGTCCGGTGGAACGGCGTTGGCCAGCTGCAGGCTCCGACGCAAGCGGCGCTCGAGGCCGACCGCGTCGGTCTCGTCGGTCCAGCCGGCCGCCACGCCCATCCACGAGAACAGGGCCGCGGACGCCGGGTCGCCCGGGGGCTCGTCCTCGGCGTGCTCGGCCAGGAGCTCCTGGGCGCGGGAGCGGCGAACGTCGTCGGTGGCGCGCCCCGGATCGGACAGCCGGAACAGCGCCGGCAAGGCCTTGCCGAGGGGGGAGCGCGGCTCGTCCTCGACCAGGGAAGGCGGACCCGGTCGCAAGGCCAGGTCCTCGGCCCGCGACCACAGCCGGGAGGCCAGCTCGGGCTTCCCGGGGATGAAGGCCTGTGCCAGCTGCGCGGCGAACGCCCAGGTCTCGGCGGTGGGCGTGTGCTCGTGCGGGGGCGCGTCGACCAGCAAGCCGAGCGCATCCTCGAGCCGGCCATCCGCGATGGCCCGGTCCAGTGTCTCGAGATCGATGAGCGCCCGCTCGGCGTCCGTGAGGGGGACGAGCACCCCCGACGAGCCGGGGGCTGCGCTGGGCCACAACCTCCGAGCCCCGTCGCAGCGGAACGCCCCGAAGCGAAGATCGGCCGCGACCGTGCCCGCGTCGGGCTCACGCGCGGCGACCTCGAACAGCTCGGCCGCGCGGACGAAGTTCCCGAGCTCCTCGTGCGCCTCGGCGGCCTCGAGCCAGGCCGGGGCCGAGGCCTCCACCTGCGCGCAGCGCTCGGCCTCGAGCGCCTCGGCGGCCGAGACGCGCGGGCCGGGATCTGGTCGAGACAACCGGCGTCGCCTGAGCCTCCGCAGCAGGCGCGCAGCCGAGTCCCCGGCCGTCGGATCGGCGAGGGCGGCGCCTGCCAGCGCCTGGGCGCGCGCGAGCGCCGGTGCCCCGGTCGCGTCGAGGGCGACCCAGGTCGCGGCGAAGACCGACCAGAAGGCCCGGGGACCAGGCTGGGCGAGCCAAAGGCCGGCATCGGCATCGGCATCGGCATCGGCGTCGGCATCCGCCTCGCGCGGCTCCGGGCTCGACGACCGGATCCGTCCTGGCCAGGCGCCCGCCACGAGCCACTCCGCCAGCTCGGCGCCGGCGCCGCTCGCCGATGCGGCCTCGCCGGCCGAGGCCCCCCCGGCCCGAGCCCCGACGGCTCGGACCACCCCTCCCTCCGGCGGGCCGATCGCGGGTTCGAACGCTCCTGCCGCGGCACCGGGATCGCGAGCGGCACCCGCACGCTCGCTCAGTTCCCGGGCCAGCTCGCCGAGGGCACGCATGAACGCAGGCTCGTCCGGCGGAGGCGTGTTCGTCGGGACACGCGACCCACGGCCGAGCTCCGCCCGCAAAGGGCTGGTCGTCGGCGCGGCCGAGGCAGCGACCACGAGCCAGTCCGCCGCGCGCGCAACCTCCCCGCGCGCTCGCGCCCGCGCGCTCGCCTGCCAGGCGAGGGTGGTCCCATCGAGGAGCTCCGGATCGTGCTCGGGCAGCGCCTCCAACAGGGCATCGACCCCGCTCCCGCGGGACAGGAGCGTCGCCTGTCGCAAGGCCCAGGCGCTCCCGCGACGGGCAGGGTCGACGGCGGCCCAGAGGTCGAGCCACCACGTGCGCGCCTCGGAGTCCGCGGCGGCGGCGCGGGCCAGCGCCTCGAACGCCGCGGCGAGGGGAAGCCAGCGCGGGCCGGGAGCCGTGGCGGGCGCCGAGCCGACGAGGTCGGTCATGAGAGATCGGACGAGGGGGCCACGGCTCGCGGGGCGCAGGGCGGCCCAGAGACCGGCGCTCCACGCGAGGCAGACGGCCGCGTCGGGGCCCGGCCACGCGGTCGCCAGGGCCCGCACCGCCCGGGCGAGCACCAGCGACTCCCGGGCGTCGTCGTGGTCGGCGTGGACACCGACATGGACATGGACATGAACATGGCGGTCGACGTGGTCGTGGTCGGCGTCCCGAGGCGGCGACAGACCGTCGGCCAGGGCCTCGAGGCGCGCCCGCTCGAGGACCGGCGAGCTCGGGCCGAGCTCCGCGTCCGGCGCGAACAGGAGGCTGGCCGCTCGTAGAGGCTCCCCGGCCTCGCGGGCGAGCCTCCCGCCCCAGCGCGCGAAGGCCACCTTCAGCTCCGAGGGTGGCAAGCGGCCCATCAGAAGCGGCAGGAGCGCGACACCCGCCCGTGGGTCTAGCCGGGCGATGTCGCGGATCAAGCCCAGGTCCGGATCCAGATCTGGACGCAGGTCCGGACGCGCCGGCGCCGACACCGGCGACGAAGGCTCCGCGGCCGCGGCAGACATGCCGGCCGCCGCGAAACGCTGCTCGGCCGCGGCCCCGACGTCCCCGACGTCCTCCGTCAGCGCGGCGGCCACGGTGAGCAGACCCGCGCCGAGACCGCCGCCCACGCGGTGCGCGGCGGTCTCCAGGATGGCGCCGGCGGTGGAGGGCCGTGCCCACACGAGCTCGGCCTCGGCGAGCGCCCGGGCCAGCCCTTCGGGCACCGTGGCCACGTAGGCCGACGCGGCCCCATCCGATGCCCCTACGGCGGCGCGCCACAGGGTCCACTCCGCCCAGAGCGCACGATAGACCGCCTGGTCGGGATGGGCGACGAGCGCCAGACGCTGCAACGATTCCTGCGCCTGCGGATCCCCCGCGCGCCCGTGCCGCTCGGCCAGGCACAGGAGCGCGCGGTGGGCCGCCGGTGCCCCCACGGAGGCCGATGTCACGCCTGGGGCGTCGAGCGCGGCGATCACCTCGGCCTCGGCCCGTGCCACATCGCCGAGGCGCTCCGCCACGCGGGCGGCGGCAAGGCACAGATCGAACACCCGCGCGCCGGGGTCGGCGCGGGCGCGATCATCCACCGCCCCACGCGCGCGGCGCTCGTCCACCGCCCCACGCGCGCGGCGCTCGTCCACCGCCCCTCGCGCGCGGCGCTCGTCCACCGCCCCTCGCGCGCGGACGCGCTCGTCCGCCAGCATGCGCGCGAGCGCGGCCCAGTCCGCCGGGTCGGGCGTCGCAAGGGGGCCAGCGGGGACCCCCTCCTCCGGCGCCGTGTCCGCCGCCGGGGGAGGCTCGAGCCAGCGGTGGATCCCATCGCGCCATGCTTCCTCCGTCATCTCCACCAGCTCCGGGAGAGCCGGCCACCCGAGCAGGGCGCGCACCTCTTCCGGAGGGGCATCGCTGGCGGAGCCCGCGTCGAAGAGCCCCTCGGCCGTGGCGTCGGCGGCCACGCGCGAGGCCTCGGGCCCGAGCAGGACGGGCAAGGACGCATCCCACCGGGCAAGATCCGACTCCCACTCCGCGGTCTCCGTGTCGGGCGCGGGTGGCGCGGGTGGCGCGGAGCTCTCGAGCCCCGGCGGGCCCATCGAGCCGTCCGTTCCCGGCGATCCCGCCGTGGGCGCGCGTGTCGGTTCAGACAATCAAAACTCCATCGCGGGGCCAAGGGACGTGGGCGACGCGACGTCCTCGGTCTCACGGTCTGCGAGCAGAAATGCGTCCGTCAGCGCAAAGCGCACCAGGGCGCGTGCCCGGGCACCGAGCACCGGGCTCACGTCCCCTTCCGCGGGTGCGAGCGCACCGATGGCCGCGCCGAGATCGCCTCCGACCGCGAGCCCCACCCGATCGGCGAGCTCCACCACCCGGGCACGAAACCCGCCGAGCTCGCCAGCCACCTCCTGCGCCTCGGCGCGCGACGGATCGCCGGTGACGATCCCGATCAGGGCCTTGCGGGCCTTGCGGGGGAGCGCCCGGCCGAGGATCTTCACGGCGCGTGCGAGGCCTTCCTCGACGGGCTCGGTCGTCGAGAGCGACGGCCGGGCGGGGGCCATCACCCATCCGGACGCGAGGGCAACCGCCGACCGCAGCAGCAGGTCCACCTCGGCGTCCTCGACCGCGTCGAAGCAGACGGCGTGCTCGCGAAGCAGCCCGAGGACGCGGGCCACCCGGAAGCGCACCTCCGGTTCGTGCGCCCGCGCGAAGATGTCGGCCGGCAGGACGAGCTCGGGCCGCGGCCCGTCGAGCGCGACGGCGGTCCCGCCGCCGCCGCCGTGGACCACCGAGACCCGCAGCGTGGGAAGCCCGAGCGCGACGGCGACGTGCTCGATCCAGGCGATCTCCGGGTGGAGCGCGGTCGAGACGGCGGCCCGGGCGCCGAGCTCGGGCGGTGTGGCCCGCGGACCGAGCAGCGCCTCGGCGCTGGGAGCGAGCTCGGCCCAGACGGACGCCGCCACGCGCGTGGGCCCCGGCTGCGACGCCAGCGACGGAACCAGCTCGCCGATGAAGCGGACCGCGGGAAGGGCGCCCGCGCCCGCGCCGGCGCCCACGTCCGCGTCCACGTCCGCGCCCGCGTTGCCGGGCGCGTGGTCGGCCCTGGATTCCGGCGTCGCCTCGCCGACAGCCACCTCGCTCCCGGCCAGAGCAAGGCCAGACCAGCGTGGCTGAACCTCGGCCGTGACCCGATGCCGTCCGCCGGTCCGGGGCGCCCCGACCCGCGCGAGGAGCTGGGCGGTGATCCGCGCGCCGCTCTCCGCGCGCCGCGCATCCCGCTCGGGAGCGGGCGGATGGATGAGTGCGCCCTCCCCTTCGGCTTCCGGTCCGCCGGTCCTGGTCCCGGGGGGCGCGCCCGCGGGCTGGCGCGCGAGCTCGAAGAGGACGTGAAGCTCCTCGACACCAGCGACGTCGGTCGGATCGTCCCGGACCCATCCCACGGCGATCCCGATGGTACCGGCCAGCCAGTGCGCCCGCTCGGCCCACGCGCCGGCCTCGGCCAGCGCTCCGGCCAGCGCCACGTGCCCCGGGGTACTGATCCCGAGCGCGACGGCGAGCCTGAAGGCCGCCACCGCGCTGGTGATGGCGCCGCGCCGGGTGGCATCGGGCGGGTCGGTCGCGGCCCCGTCCGCCCTGGCGAGCGCGCGTTGCACCGCTCCGATGTGCATCCAGAGGCGCGCCTGCTCCCCCGGATCGTCGACCGCCTCCACCCAGCCCTGCAGCGCCGCCAGCGCCTCCCGTCGATGGCCGTCCTCGAGCGCCAGGGCCGTGAGGCGCTCCCAGACCGCGCGGGCGTGCGGCGCCGCGCGGGCGCACGCGCGCAGGGTGGCCTCCGCCTGGTCCCGCTGGCCAGCGGCGACCTGCAGCGCCGCCAGCGTGAGGCAGAGCTCCACCCGCGCCCGCGGCTCGTGCACGCAGCCGAGGAGCGCCTGCGCGTACGCCATCGCGTGCGTCACCGCGCCCGCGCACCTGGCCAGCTCCAGCAACTGGGCGAGGGCCGTCACCTGCGTCGGCTCGAGGGCGAGGACCCGCTGAAGATCCTGGATGGCCCCGCGCCGATCTCCGCCCGGGCGGGCGCGGTGCTGGGCCCGGGCGAGGAGGACCCGAACCCGCGCGTCGGGCGCCTGTTCGACGGACAGCCGGACCGAGTAGAGGCGCTCGAGGCCATCGGCCGCTGGCGCGTGTTGGTCGCCCCCGGGGCCTCGGCGGTCGCGATCGCCGTCGCCTTCGCCGTCGCCTTCGCCGTCGCCTTCGCCGTCCTGGTCGGCGACACCCACGACGACGACCCCACCGCCGTCTCCCGTCGCCGCCTCGGGCGGCGCGGTGCCGGCCTCCGCCAGCAGCGCCTCGAGCCGGGCGTACGCGAGCGCCGAGCGCGGATTGCGCGCGAAGGCCTGCCAGTAGGCGACGATCGCATCCGGCACCCGTCCGAGCTCCTCGAGCAGCCGGCCGGCGCGCTCGAGCTCCGCGGCCGCGTGCAGCGGATCGCGCAGGACGGCCGCGAGGCGCAGCCCGGCGGCGACGGCGCCCCGCGCATCTCCCCGCGCCGCCGCGATCCGCCGCAGACCATCGAGCGCCTCGATCCCCTCGTGGTCGCGCGCGAGGGCCCGGGCAAACCCGTCGAGCCCCGCGCCGGCGTCCCCGCGAGCTTCGGCGTCGTACGCGCATTCGAGCTCGAGCGCGTAGGCGAGCGCGCCGCCGCTCCGATCCGCTCGCCGGTGGCGGGCGGCGATGCGCTCGGCGCGACCGGCGACCGGAAGATCGGCCAGGCTGCAGGTGAACGCCTCGGCCAGGCTGGCCGCGGGGTCGTGACCCGCGAGCGCCCCCGGGGGGAAGACTCCGACTCCGCTCCCGAGGGGAAGGCTCGGGGCCGGGACGAGGACGAGCGTGGGTGAGAGCCCCGGGATTTGCGCGTGAACCGCCGACGAGACCGCGTCCGCGCCGAGACGCGCGCGCAGGGCGGCACGGAGGAGGAGCCCGTCGCGGTCCGCGGACGCGCCCGCGCCCGCGCCGGCGTCCGCGACCGTCGCCAGCATCACGAGCCCCGAGGCCGCGCGCGACGGATCCCTGGAGCGGATGCCCTCCGCCCAGCCGAGCACCGCATCGATGGGCGCGGCCGTCCGTGCGGGCCGAGGTGCCGCCTCGCCTTCGGCCGGCCCCAGCTTCGGATCGTCTGGAGCTTGCGGATCTGGCCGCTCGTCGCGCGGCTCGTCCGGCTCGTGCAGGATCGCGAGGAGCCGCTCCTCGCGCTGCATCCAGCGCCGCTCCGGGGCCCCGAGGCGGCCCGCCAGCACGCTGGTCGCCTGGCGGGTGAGGGCCGGGTCGCGAAGCGCAGCCGCCACGCGCAACCAGCCGAGCGCCGCCTCGACGGAGTCGTCCTCGCGCACGAGCTGCCTGAAAGCGGCCTCGGCGGCCTCGAGCGCGCCCGCCCGCTCGAGCGCCTCCGCGCGATCGGACGGTACCTCGAGCGGGGCGCCATCGGATCCGGTCCACCCTCCCGGTGGCGGCGGCGTCGTCGTCGTCGGCTCGGGTCGCCCGCCTCGTGCGATGGCCGGCTCGCGGCGGCCACGCGCGAGCTGCGCATCGAGCGCGCGCACCACGGGGCCGAGCGCGTCGGGCGCGAGCGCCCCGGCTCCCTGGTCCAGCTCGCCCGGGCGCGACCCGGGCTTCGCCCCGGTCGCCCCCACGATCCGGCCGAGCGCCAGCCTCGCCCGGTCGGGGTGCCCGCCACGCTGGTGGTGAAACGTCAGGCGGAACGCCAGGGCCCGACGGCGGACGTCCGCCAGCGGATCCGTCGCGCCCGCCGCGAAGCCATGCGCGAGCTCCTCCTCGATCGCCGCCGCCCGTTCCTCGGGTTCGAGGGCCAGATGTTCGAGCCCGGAGCCCGCGCGTCCGTGACGGTCCCCGGCCAGCCCCCTGTGGAATGCGCGCGCCGCCAGGGGGAAGAAGTCCGGCCCTCCCCCCAGGGCCAGCTCACCCGCATCGCACCACAGCGCGGCGGCCAGCCCCGGGCTCGGAGCCGCGGCGCCGAGCGCGCCCAGCAGCTCGATTCGCGTGGCGCGCGCCGAGGGACGCCCCTTCTCGACCAGCGCCAGCTCGAGATCCCAGCGGCGCACCAGGTGGCGCACGGGGTCCGTGGCCCGCGTCGCGAGGTGCTCGTGGTGGCGCGCCGCCGACTCGGGATCGTCGAGCCGGTCGCGGTGAATCCGCACCAGCTCCTCGAGCCAGCCGGCGCGCACGACCAACGCTTCCCCCGCGGTGGAATCGCCCATGGCGTCGAGGCGGTTGGCGAGCAGCTCGGCGAGCTCGCTCCAGCGCTGCTCCCGCCGCATCAGACGATCGAGCCGATCCCAGGCAACCGCCTCCCAGTCGGGAGAAGCGGCGAGGGCGCGACGCCAGCACCGCTCGGCCTCGCCGGCGGGCTCCGTTCCGTCGACGGTTTCCCACAGCGTGGCGGCGACGACCCAGGCGTGGGCCGCGGCCGTCGCGTCCCGCGCCCGTTCGCGACGGGCCGTCAGCGTGGGGGGGTGGGCGCCGGTGTCGGAGGCCCGGGGAAATGCCGGCGGCGAGGGCGGTGGCCCGGGCGCGGCGGCGGGCTCGGGCCGCAGGGCTCCCGTTCGACCTTCCCGGGCAATCCGAGCTTCCGGGGCACGGGGGCGGATCGCGGCCCGGCCCGACGCCTCCAGGAGCTCGGCCACCTGACCGAACGCCCGCGCGAGCCCGGCCCGATCTCCGGCGCGGGCCCGGACCGCGACGACGAGGGCCAGCTCGTCCACCCTCGATCGCCCGAGCTGCCGGTGACGATCGAGGTACGCCAGGGGAGCCGCCAGGGCCAACGGCGCGGCCGGCGTGGCGGACGGCGACGCCCCGGCCCGAGCATCGGCCGCCAGGCAGGCACCGAGCCACGCCACGGCCACCTCGAGCTCGGCCTCGGTCGCCGCGGGACCACCTCCCACCATCGCCCCGCCGTCGGCCAGGGCGCCCGGCTGGTCCAAGAGCACCGCCAGCCTGTCGGCGCGACGAACCTGCCCGTCCGCCCCGGCGTCCGCTGCCCCGTGCAGCGCCGCGAGCTCCGCCGCGATGAGCGGGCTAAGCGGGTTGCGGCGCCACGCCGCGCGCATCGTGGCCTCGGCGATCGCGGCATCGTCCGCCCCGGCCCGGTCCGAGGGGTGCAGGAGAAGATGGTGCGCATGGCGCCGGTACAGGCTGCTCGCGTGGCGAAGCACGGCCGCCGCCAGCGGATCGTCGGCCGGGGCCAGGCGCCCCGCGAGATCGGTCATGGCGATCGCCCGCACCAGCAGCTCCTCGGTGGCGCAGGCCTCCCGGGCCAGCTCCTCGAGCAAGGGCCGCACGTCCGGCGAGCCGGCAAGGGCCAGCGTCCGCATCAGCAGGGCCCGTCGTGCGCCGGGACGATCGCGCACACCGCCGCTGTCCGTCCTGCCGGAGAGCTCCGTCGCGGGATCTCCCGGCGCGTGGCTCCCGGACGGATGATCCTCGGACCTGGGCTGGGCGTCGGTCACCCCGGGCGCAGCCGCGGCCCCGCCACGGCGGGACCGCACCGCGACGACCGTCAGCGCAGCGCGCTTGGCCCAGGGCAGCCGCCGCCGCAGCATCCCTTCGAGCGCCTCCGCCCGCATCCACCCGTCGGGGAGCGCACATGCGGTCCAGAACAGCGCCAGCAGGAGCCCTCCGTGCCGTGGGGTCTCGCGCAGCCCGGCTCTGTAGCTGTTGGCCGCCTCGTCGGGGCGTCCCAGGCGCTGCTCGAGCAGCTGACCCTGTTCGAGCCACTGCGCTGCCCGCAGCTCCGAGGCGGCGGCCTCGGGCACGGCGCCGACCTCGACCTCGCCGTCCGGGCGGGCCGGGTCGGGTGGGCGGGCCGTGACCGCCGCGTCGAGCGCCGCCAGCCAGTCCTCCCATTTCGAGGCGCGCGCGAGACCTCGGCGCAGTCCCCAGAACGGCATCCAGGCGTGCGGCGCGAGGAGGAAGGCCTCGCGCCAGTCCTCGACGCTGGCGGGATCGCGGCCGAGCGGATCGCGCAGGAACGCCCGGGCCGCGTGCAGCACCCACCGACCTGGGTCGGAGCGGGCGGCGATCTCGGCGGACAGGAGCGCGAGGTCATCCGCGTGCGAGATCCGGGAGGCCTCGCGCAAGGTGGGCGAGGTGGGCGAGGTGGGCGAGCTGTCACCCGGAGCTCGGGCTCGGTCCTTCGGGCCCGCCCCCTCGGCGCCCGGGCCCGATGGGGCGTCGGTCATCCCCCGGGACTCCACCACCATGGGGATGGCCAAATCCTCGTCGGTTTCTCCCGGCGTCCTTGGCATGCGAGCGCGCCGTCCAGGCGCTTGGCAAGACGATTATGCGTGGCGCCAGGATTGGGGTCAATGAATCGGTCGGTCCCCCGTGGTGCGGCGATGGGCGGGGCCGCCATTTGCGAGCGAGGCACGACGAGCGGACGAGAGCGGAACGAGGACGAGGACGCGACGAGGAGGCGACGAGAAGGGTAATGGGAGGCAGAGCGCTCAGCTGACCGGCGGCGTTCCTTCGGGGAGCTTGGAGAGGTGGAGGAGCAAGGAGGTCAGGCGTTCGCGGGTGTTGAGCTGGGGGTCGTCGAGGACCGCCTCGAGCAGCCGCTCCAGCCACCGGCCCACCTGCCGCCCCGGCCGCACGTGCAAAATGTCCATCACATCCTTGCCGTCGATGGCCAGATCCCCCACCCGCATGGCCGCGTCCTCGCTCTGCACGGCGGTGATCCGCCTGCGCAGCTCACCGAGCTCGGTCTCGGGATCCTCGCCGAACCCGCGGCCGGCGACGTCCCCCTCGCGCAGCGCGAACAGCCCCGGCAGCACCGCCGGCGTCACCCGGCGCACGAACCGCCGTACGGTCCCGTCGGTCCAGTCCGGGGTGTAGAAGAACATGTGGTGCGACACGAGGGCCGTGACCCGCTCGCGGTCGGCGTTCGACAGCTTCCAGCGGCGGCAAATCGCGTCGGCCATCTCGGCGCCCACGAGCTCGTGCTTGAAGAAGCTGAACTCGCCCGGCGCCCCCTCGCGCGGCTGGCGCGCCCGCGGCTTCCCCACGTCGTGCAAGAGGGCCCCGAGGCGGGTCAGGGCGTCTCCGACGGTGGCATCCACCACGGCCAGCGTGTGGTGGTACACGTCGTGCTTGTGAAAGCGATTCTGGTGCACGCCCACCGACTCCAGCAACTCGGGCAGCACCTCGCCGAGGAGCCCGGTCTCGCGCATGAGCTCGAGCCCGCGGGATGGACGTGGCGCCGCCAGCAGCTTCAACATCTCGTCCCGGACGCGCTCGGCGGAGACCCGCCGGAAGACCTCCAGGGTGCGCGGGATGGCCGCCAGGGTCTCGGGATCGATCTCGAAGCCGAGCTGGGTGGCCTGGCGCACCCCACGGATCGGGCGCAACCCGTCCTCTCGGAAGCGCTCCTCGGCCACGCCGACCGCCCGCACCCGCCGCGCGCGCAGGTCGCGGTACCCGCCGTGGGGATCCGAGATGCGACCGCCGAGCGGATCGTAGCCGATGGCGTTCATGGTGAAATCGCGCCGGGCCAGATCCTCGGCGAGCGAGCCCACGTAGGTGACCGACGACGGCCGGCGTCCGTCGAGGTAGGCACCCTCGCCGCGAAAGGTGGTCACCTCGACGTGCCGGGGACCCGGCGCCCGGTCTGGGTCCGCACCCGCCGGAGCCCGCGGGTTGGTCACCACCGTGACCGTCCCGTGCTGCAGCCCCGTCGGGATAGCGAAGCGCGCTCCGAACAGCTCCATGACCCGCTCGGGACGCGCGTCGGTGGCGATGTCGAAGTCGGCGGGCGGGCGACCGAGCAGCACGTCGCGCACCCCACCCCCGACGAGGTGCGCCTCGTATCCGGCCTCGGCCAGGCGGCGACAGACCGCGAGCACGTCCTCGGGGACGAAGCCCGGGTCGAGCGTCGGAGCTTGCGCCTCCGGGACGTGCGGCTCGGTCATGGCGCGCCGTTCATTGGACTCGCCCACGCCGCACCCTGCTCACGCGGCACCCTGCTCACGCGGCACATCGCTCACCGTCCAGCCGGAGCGGCTTGCAGCTTCTCCAGCGCCTGCGCGGCGGCGCTTTGCTCGGCTTCCTTCTTGGACTTCCCCGCAGCCCGACCGTACTCGGTGCCGTTGAGGACGATCGAGACGAGGAAGGTCTTGTCGTGGTCCGGCCCTTCCTCGCCCACCACCGCGTACTGTGGAGTCCGCTGCAGCAGGGCCTGGGAGCGCTCCTGCAGGCGCGACTTGAAGTCGAGCTGCAGGCCGCGCTCGGCGTCCTCGAGGCCGGGCGCCAGGACCCGTTCGACCGCCGCGAACGCTGCAGGAAAACCGCCGTCGAGGTAGATCGCGCCGAGCACGGCCTCGAGCGTGTCGGCCAGGATGGATGGCCGCCGCCGCCCCCCAGCCTGCTCCTCGCCCCGACCGAGGAACACCCACTGGCCGAGATCGAGGGCCACCGCCACCTGGCCGAGCCCGGTCTCGCTGACCAGGGCGGCCCGGGTCCGCGAGAGCTCCCCTTCGCTGCGCTCGGGATAGCGCCGCATGAGCAGGTCGCTCACCACCAGGTTCAGCACCGCGTCGCCCAGGAACTCGAGGCGCTCGTTGTCGGCGCGCCCGTTGCGCGGGAACTCGTTCAGCCAGGACTTGTGGGTCAGCGCCATCTCGCACAGCGCCTCGCGCGCGAACACGTGTCCGAGCTGCTGCTCGAGCCGGGCGTAGGGTCGACCCTCGTCGCTACTCATCGGGGAAAAACTTACCATGGGCAGACACCCGGCCTCGCCTTCGGCGCAGGACGGCAGTGGCGGGGAACGAGGACGAGGACGAGGACGGAGACGAGGACGAGGACGGAGACGAGGAGGGGCAATGGAGGAACCTGGGACGGGCCTCTACGGCGCGCTGGCGATCCAGCCGCCGCCGAGGACCTGGTCGTCGGCGTAGAACACGGCGGCCTGACCGGGCGCGACCCCGAGGGCCGGCGCGTCGAGCTGGACCGCGCAGCCCGTGGGCGCGCCCGACGCGTCCTCGATGACGGGCGGGGCTGGGCGCGAGAGCCAGCCGGGGACGGCGGCGGAGTGGTGGCGGAGCTGCACCGCGCAGCGCACCGGCCAGGCCAGCGGGGGTGCCCCGGCGGTCCAGCGCACGTCGGTGACCCGCAGCTCGGCCTGCGCGGTCGCCTCGCGCGGCCCGACCACCACCCGACCGGTCGCCGCCTCGATCCGCACGACGAACCGCTTCTCCCCACCTGGACCGACCGGGACGCCGCGCCGCTGTCCCACCGTGAACCGGTGCGTGCCCGCGTGCTGCCCCACGGTCTGTCCACCCGTGTCGACCACCGCGCCGGACCGCCCCGCTCCACCCCGCGCCTCGACGAACGCCAGGTGGTCGCCCTCGGGGACGAAGCAGATCTGCTGCGAGTCGGGCTTGTCGGCGTTGGGGAGCCGGAAGCGGTGTGCGATGGCGCGCACCTCGTCCTTGGTGCGATCGCCGAGGGGAAAGACCACCGCCTCGAACAGCTCCGGCGCCACGCCGAACAGGAAGTACGACTGATCCTTTTGCGTGTCCACCGCGCGCCGCAGACGGACCGGGCCCGCAGCGCCCGCCGGCCTGTCGAGCCGGGCGTAGTGGCCGGTGGCGAGGTGCCGCGCGCCCACCGCCCGCGCGAAGCGGACGAGCGGACCGAACTTGAGCTTCTCGTTGCAACGCACGCAGGGGTTGGGGGTCCGCCCGGCGGCGTGCTCGGCGACGAACTCGTCGATCACCGCCTCGCGAAAGGCGGCGGTCTCGTCGAGCACGTAGTGGGGAAACCCGATCGTGGCGGCGGTCGTGCGGGCGTCCTCGATGTCGCGCGGACCACAGCAGCGCCCGCCGATGCTGGCCGCCGTACCGGTGGCGTCGGTGAGCTTGAGCGTGACCCCGACCACCGCATACCCCTCGGCGTGCAGGAGCGCGGCGGCGGTCGACGAGTCGACCCCGCCCGACATCGCCACCACGATGCGCTCCCGCTTCACGCGTCGCCCCCCCGGGCGAGCGCCGCGCGCTTGGCGACCGCCGCGGGCTCCGCAACCGCCGGGTGGACCCGAGCGGCGGCCCGCACGCGCGCCACCACCTCCGGGAGCACCCGCAGGAGACCTTCGATGTCCGCCGCGCTGCTGGTCCACCCGAGGCTGATGCGCACCCCCTCGCGCGCCTCGGCCTCGGAGAGCCCGAGGGCCCGCAGCACCGGGGACGGCTGGGGAGAGCCCGAGGTGCACGCCGCGCCGGTGGAGACGCAGATGCCCTCGAGATCGAGGGCGATGACCACCAGCTGCGCCGGGGCCCCGGCGAACGCCACCGACACGGTGGCCGGCGAACGGGCCTCGGGCGCGCGCGTGCCATGGAAGCGAACCCCGGCGATTCCGCCGAGCCCCCTCTCGAGCGCGTCGCGCAGGGCCCCGAGGCGCGCCGTCTCCGCCGGCAGCGCGCGGGCGCAGGCCTCGGCCGCCACCCCGAAGCCCACGATGGCCGGGACGTTCTCCGTCCCGGGGTGACGCTCCCGCTCCTGGTGGCCGCCCGCCAGCAACGGGGGCAGGTCGAGCCCCCGCCGCACGAACACCGCCGCCACCCCCTTGGGTCCGCCGAGCTTGTGCGCCGAGAGGGTGGCCGCGTCGACCCCCAGCCGTCGCAGAGACACCGGCATCTTGCCCACCGCCTGCACGGCGTCGGTGTGCACCAGCGCCCCGCGCGCGTGCGCCAGCTCGACCACCTCCGCGAGCGGGTGGGTGTTGCCGATCTCGTGGTTGGCGAGCCCCAGGGTGATGAGCCCGGTGCGGTCCCCGACCAGGGCGGCGAGCGCGCCCGGCCGCAGCTGCCCGTCTTCCGCCAACGGCACCCAGCCCACCTCGTGCCCCGCGGCCTGGAGCCAGGCGACCGACGCGCGCACCGCCGGGTGCTCGGACTCGGCGCTCACGATCTGCGGCCGCCCGCGGGCGGCCGCCACCCCCGCCAGTCCCCGGACGGCCTGGTTGTCGCCCTCGGTGCCGCTCGACACGAAGACGATCTCCTCGGGGAGGACGTCGAGGAGGCTGGACACCTGGCCGCGGGCCAGCTCCACGGCCTGGCGCGCTTGCCGACCCGCCGCGTGCACGCTCGACGGGTTGCCGGGACACTCGACCAGGACCCGGCCCATGGCGGCCGCCACCTCCGGCCGGACCGGCGTGGTGGCGTTGTGATCGAGATAAATCAAGCCCCGGACCTTAGTACAGGCCTCGGCACCAGTCCCACAATTTCGTGCCCAGACCAGCCACCCCCCGTCCTCGTCCGCGTGCCGGCGCGGCACCCGCGGCCTTCGACTCGGGTCTTCTCAGGTCTTCGGCGTCAGCGTCAACTTCTGCTCGATGGTCACGGCGTTCCCGGTGAACTTGGGAAACTTCCAGCGGCTGATGGTGGTCTTCATGCACTTGGTCATCTCGGCATCGACCGAGGGCAGCACGTCCACCCCCTCGACCTCGCCCACCGGCTTCACGGTGATCCCGAGGGTCACCCCGAGCCCGGTGCGCATCTGCAGCGCGGCGTTCCGCTTGAGCGCGCGCTCGTAGCAGGCCTGCAGAGCGGGCGCGCCGTTCATCACGATGGTGCTGGCCTCCTTGGGGTTGAGATCCCCGCCGAGATCCGCCGCGCCGCTGCGCTCCTTGCGCACGCTGGCCACGAGCTCGATGATCTCGGGATCGGTGAGCTGGATCCTCGAAGGGTTGGCGAGGGCCAGGGCGAGCTGCCGCTTCAAGCTGTCCCGGGCCGCCTTGGCCTCGGCCAGCTCCTTCTGGCAGGCAAGCACTTTGCTATTGGCATCCAGCAGTTTGCTGGTCAATCCGTCGTCCGACTTGCTGCAGGCGAGCGAGGCGACGACCGCGAAAACCAGCAGGGAAACCGGGAGCGAAACCAGGAGATCGAGGGACAAGCACGGGCGGAACGACGGCAACGTTAAGTTCGGGGAACGCTTGCGCATGAAGTCGAGGTTTCTTCATTTCGCGTCGCTGCGCAAGTCCCAAAGCGCAAATCCAACCCCACCAAAGCTCCGCCGGCTCGACGAGGTGCGAATCCGGCGCACGTCGTTGCACACGTCGTCGCCGACTGCACGGTCGGTCCCCGGTCCGTCGAAGTCGCAGAGCGTCGCGCGCGGCGGGCGCCCGCCACCGCCTGGCGGGGTCAGTCGCGGCGCGGGTGCTCGAGCATCGACCGCCGGATGTGCTCGCGCAGGGCCGGCAACGTGCGCGGCTCCGCCGCCACGAAGACCAGGAGCTCGCGCTCGCGGGCGTGCCCGAGCCCGAGGAGGGCGTCCACCGTCGAGAACAGGGCGAGAGGCGCTCCCTCGAAGGCGGGATCGGCGCGGTACTGGCACAGGTAATCGCGTAAGGCTGGAACCGCCGATTCCGCCCCGATCTCGCCCAGCGCCCTGGCGATGGCGGCGGCCGCGGCCAGATCCGTCTCGGGCAGGACGAGCTGCTCGGCGAGGGGCGGCGCGGCGGCGCGGGCCTTCAGGCTGGCGGCGGCGGCGGCCAGCCACGCGATGCCCGCTGGCCTGGTGCCGGCGATGCGATCGGGGTGGACCCGAATCGCGTCCACCAGCAACTGCACCGAGTCGGGATCCCGCCGGGCCACCAGCACCTCGCCCGCACGCTTGCGGACCCCGCCCGGCAGCTCCTCGTCGGCGAGGATACGCAACAGCTCCTCCGTGACCGCCGTCCCGGGGACGCCCCGCATCTCCTCGGTGGCGAACAGCTTCATCTCGGGGAAACGCCGGTCCGGATCCCGGACGATGCCGGACAGCACGCCCGAGAGCACCGGCGCCGCCCCCGGGGCGCCGCCCGCGAAGCCCTCGCTGTCGAAGGTGGCCCCGCGGACGCTCTCGTCGGCGAGGAGCAGGTCGTAGGTGCGCGCGCCGTTGTCCGGGTCGAGCCCGACTATCTCCCCTCCCGCGGTCGCGAACAGGACGATCTTCGCCTGGCGGACGGCGCTCACCGCCTCGAACTCGGGCTGGCTGTAGGCCCAGCGCAGCCGTCCGGTCGACGCCTCGAAGGCGAAGAAGAACCGGTAATTCATGGCGAGCACCATGTCGTCGAGGAAGCGGGGGCGGGGACCGGTCACGTCCACCCGCCAGAGCACACGGTTGCGATCGAAGGCCGAATAGTCGAGGAGGTCGGCCCGATAGGTGTCCCGCTCGTAGTTGACCCGGACGAACGCCGGGAGCTTGGCCGAGAGGTAGTCGGGCGACGCGCGCACCCCGGCCGCCGTGTCGGGGGTCAGGCGGAACAGGCCGGTGGTCGCGAACCCGTAGAACCAGCCCTCCGGAAGCGCCGTCACGAAGTCGGCCGCCTGCTCCTTCGAGAGCACGTCGGCCAGGGGCGCGCCGTTCGTGGCGTCGAGGAGCGAGACGAACTGCGAGCGATTGGGGACCGCAACCAGCCCCGCCCCGGCGGCGGGCGCCGCCACGTTGGCCGTCCCGAGCGCCCGGCGCCAGTGAACGCCGCCCGAGGCGCCGTCGAAGGCCACCACCTCCGAGGCGCCTCCCCGGAGCTCGTTGCTCGCGCGCCGCACCATGAAGACCTGATCGCCGTCGACGGCGTAACCGACCAGCACCTGGCCGCCGCCGAGCTCGGCCGAGCGCCAGCGCTCCCGCCCGGTCGAGACGTCGCGGGCCACCAGGTTCTGTCCGTCGGCGTACACCAGCAGGCTCGCCCCCGCCACGAGGTGGCCGGTCACGTGCGCGCGGACGTTCCAGATCACCCTCTGGGTTGCCAGGTTGAGAGCGGCAATTCGCTCGCCCTTCGGACCGTCGAGCACCAGGTAGACCATCGGCTGCCCGTCGCGGTTGCGCGGCCGGAGGCTCGGGGTGGGGGGCACCCGCCGCAGGGCGGACGCCACGGCGACGGGATCTCCCGCGCGTTGCCAGATGGTGGGGGTACAGGCCGCAGCCGCCGCGGCGGCTGCCAGCCACGCGAGGCCGGCCACCAACCATGGGGACGGCGCGCGAGAGGCCGGAGCCGGGCGCGCAGGCGCAGGCGACCGCACGGGCGCGGGGGCGGGGGCGGGTGAGAGCAGCCTTGTCATGGGGTCTTCCCGCGCTCGTCGAGCATCTTCTTGGCGAGCGCCTGCGACGGGAGGGAACGCCCGCTGCGCGCGCCCGCGCCCGGGTCGGCCACGTACTCCGCGAGCGCGGTGGTGGCGTCTGCCCCGGGGACGTCCGCCAGTGCCTGGACCACCTCGACCCGCGCCGGATCGGGGACGTCGGTGCGCTTCAGGATCTCTCCGAGCAGGGTCGCGTAATCCGCGTCCGACACGCGTCCACGCAGGCCAATCAGGCTCGGCAGCTCGCCGACCGGTGCCACTTGCCCGAGGGGGACGGCCGCCACCCCGTCCTTGGTCTCGAGCAACCCGCGCAGGCGCGGGGCCGCCTCGGCCTTGAGGCGACGTGCGGCGGCCACCGCGGCCACGCTCCGCACCCCCTGATCCTCGTCCCCGAGCCTGGCCAGGAAGACCGCGCCCGCCCGCGGATCGGTCAGCGCGGACAGGGCCAGGAGCGCGCTCTTGCGGACGGCCGCGTTGCGGTTTCCGCAGTAGGCCAGCACGATGTCGGCGGAGCGGGGCTGAGCCAGCTTCTCGAGCGCATTCAGGGCCACCACCGCCAGGGGGGGCGTGGTCCCCAGCGCCAGCACCTCGATCAGCGGCTCGGACGCGTTCGAGGCCCGGCTGCCTGACAGCGTCTTGACGGTCTCGACGAAGACCTCGTCATCTCCCCCCTCGAGCGCCCCGCGCAGCTTGGCCAGTGCCGCCCCCCCAAGCTCGATCGCCCCCGTGTCCCCCGCCCCCACCGCCTTCTTCTTCGACCTTGCCTCGGCGTGCGCCCGCCCGAAGGCCCCCCCCGTCACCCAGGCGACGCAGACCACCGCCACGGCGATCTTCGTGACGACCGAGACGCCGGCGTGGCCGGCGACCATCGATCGCGGGCTTTCCCCGCGGGTCCACCGCTCCCCGCCCTCCGGCCCCCCCCGCGCGGCCCTCCGATTATCGATGGCGGGTTTCCTCATCCGAGAACTCGACCTTGCCACTGTAGTTGGCTCCCTTCCCCCTCAGCCAGAACTGGGTCATCGCGATCACGCGGTGGCTCGACTCGATGGTCATCATGTAGTGCTTGTTCACGTCGAACTCGGGCTTCGCCAGCTGGATGCTGGCGCTGAAGATGCGCGAGCCGCGGTCGCGGGTGTACTGCGGGTCCCCGGCGATGAACTTCTTGTCGCCATGGGTCACGTCGTAGAACTTGATCTGGATCTCGTTGTCGGTGAGCGGCTGCGCGAAGAAGGCGATGTACTCGAGATCCCAGGTCCCGTGGTCGGCGTCCTTCTCCTCGGTGGGCCAGACCTTGTCGATCTTCTTGGCCTGGACCGCGGCCGTGAAGGCGCCGGGAGACGCGAACCGCATGGGCAAGCGATCCTTGGTGATGATGATCTTGCCCTTGAAGACATCCTCGGGCTTCGCGGCCCGCGCCAGCGAGCCCCCGAGGAGCCCGGGCCCGGCGCCGAGGACCAGGAACGAGACCAGCGCCAAGATCCACCACGACCTCCTCCTCCTTGACGATCGTGAGCGGGCGCGAGGGTGTTTTTCAGGATCCATGGATGCTCCTCCAATGTCGGACGGTCCGGATTGTCGAAGGCGATGCCGCACGGTTACTTACCGGGGTTGCGCTTGGTCTTGGCCGGCTCGGCGGCGGCGCCCGCGGGCCCGCCGCCACCAACCGGGCCGAACAGGTCCCCGAGACGTGCGACGGCATCGGCGTCGAGGGGGCCCTTGCTGAGGGCGATTCGCAGCGCCTCCCGCCCCATGAGCTTGTAGAGCTCGACCAGCCCCGGCGCGCGCTCGACCAGCACCTCGAGATGGCGCGCCACCGACGACACGTCACCCCGCTCGACCGGCCCCGTGAGCGCGGTGGGCAACCCGACCTGCGCCAGGTTCTGCACCACGCTGGTCATGAGGGGGATGAGGGCTGGCAGGGCCTCGGCGGCGGGCACCCCGGCCTCGACGAGCAGGCTCCGGCCCAGATCGGCGAGCACCACCACGTAGTTCGACACCAGCACCGCCCCCGCATGATAGAGGGCGAGGTTCCTCGACTCGAGGACCACCGAGCGGGCGCCCATCAAGCCGACCAGGCGGGCCGCCAGGTGGCGGGCCAGGAGATCTCCCTCGAGCCCGAAGGCCACCGTCTTCATCCCCACCACAGCCAGGCGGGGATCGGCGAACGACACCAGCGGGTGCAGGGTCCCGACCGCCCGCACGTGAGGGCGGGCCACCGCCAGGATCTCTCCGGCGGCGTTGGCGCCCGAGGTGTGCAGCAGGACCTGGTTCTTGCGCAGGCGCTTCTCCCGGACCAGGCGCTCGGCCACCTCCCTGATGCGCTCGTCGCGGACCGAGATGATGACGACGTCCGACTCCGAGACGATCTCGGGGATCTCGCCGCTGCTCGACAGCACGCCGGAGATGGCGCTCGACGCATCGGACAGCTCGGCCTGGCGGCCGTGCAAGCCGGCGACGGGAACCCCAGCCCGCACCAGGCGCGCGGCCAGGGCAGTTCCAACCACCCCCGCGCCCATGATGAAGACGACCGGGGTGGGGGCGGTCGGATCGTCGAGGTGATCGTCTCGCTCGGGGACGGCCGGGCCAGAGGGGGATGCAGACGCTGACGACATGGATGCTTTGGCTCTCCTGTTTTCAGTGCGGGTTCGGGCGGGCAAAACCGTATAGCCCACGCGAGGCTATGTAGTCGAGAACGCTTCGCGAGACTCGCCCCGAGACGTCCTCGCCGCGCGCCAGCGCCTCGCGGATCTCGCTGGAGCTGACCGCGGGCATGCGCAAACCGTGCGGGCCAGCGGACGACGGCGGAGCCGCCGACGGGGACGGGGATCTGTCCACCACGATGAATTCGACCAGAGCCCGCAGCGCGGCGGCGCCGAACCAGGCGTCGACCTCGCCCACCAGATCGCCTCCGATCACCAGGGAAAAATCCGAACCGGGAGCCTCCTCGATCAGTCGCTCGACCGTGCGCAGGGTCCGGCTCGCACCTCCGAGCCGGGCCTCGATGTCCGAGACCCGGACCCGCGGCCCGAGCGCCGCCGCCATCGACCCGCACATCTCGAAGCGATCGGCGAAGGGGGCCAGCGCCTTCTCGAACGGGTGGTGAAACGTGGGCACGAGCCACAGCTCGTCGATCGCGCGGGTTTCGAGCACGTAGAGCGCCACGAACAGGTGCCCGAGGTGCGGCGGGTTGAAGCTGCCGCCGAAGAGCGCCACCCGGGCCATGTCAATCGCCAGCCATGTCGGTGGTCAGTAGAGGAGGGCCGGCGCGCGCAGGTCGCGAAAGCGCGCCTCGAACGCGTGGAATGGGTGAACCATCTCCGCAAGCGAGGACGAGGCCGAAGCGGAGGCCGAAGACGAGGCCGAAGAATCGATGGCCAGGCGAATCCGGTCGGATCCGTTCAGCAGGTCGATGGCGATCGGGCGGGTCACGAATTCATAGGGCTCGGTTCGCCACGCGAACGCCCCCGGGGCCTGACGGCGTGCGGTCAGCATCATCGCGATGCCGGTGCGGTAAGGTTGAAATCCCCGACGATCCACCACGTGGACCTGAACCCCTCCGCAGGATTGCCCCCCGAACTTGTGAAAGGTCGGCCGGAACGACAGGGGCCTGAACCTGACCCCCGGAAGCTCGAGCTCCGCCAGCTCCTCGGCCCAGCGGGCGCCGTCGAGGAAGGGTGCACCCACGATCTCGAAGGGCCGCGTGACGCCCCTGCCCTCCGAGAGGTTGGTTCCCTCGAGCAGACACAGCCCCGGATAGACGAAGGCGGTCTCGTTGCTCGGCATGTTGGGGGACGGCAGCACCCAGGGCAACCCGGTGTCCTCGAAGGCCATCTGGCGGCTCCACCCCTGCATCGGGACGACCTTCAGATCGAGGTCGAGCGCGCGCTGGAAGGGCGGCGGTCCCCAGGGCATCCCCGCGGCGACGAGGCGCGCCATCTCGCCGATGGTGAGGCCGTGGCGCACCGGGACCGAGCCCATCCCCACGAAGGACTCGAACCCCGGGTGGACCTCGCCGCCCTCGACCGCCTCGCCGCCGAGCGGGTTCGGCCGGTCGAGCACCAGCACCGAGACACCCGCCCGCGCCGCCGCCTGCATGGCGAGGCCCATGGTCCAGACGTAGGTGTAGTAGCGGCTCCCCACGTCCTGCAGGTCCACCACCAGCACGTCGATGTCTCCGAAATCGGCCGCGGCCGGCGCGAGCGACTCGACGCTCGAGCCATAGAGGCTGGTCACCGGGATCCCGCTGCGCGGGTCGAGGTGACCGTCGACCCCGATCATGTCCTGGGCTTCCCCGCGCACCCCGTGCTCGGGGCCGAAGAGCCGCACGAGCCGGACCCCGGCGGCGCTCAGGCGATCGACGATGTGACAAAGCTCGCGATCGACGCTGGCCGGGTGGCAGAGCACCCCGACCCGCCGATCGCCAAGCCAGGTGCGGGGCCACGCGGCGAGCACATCGAGGCCGGTCGAGACGGTGGACACGCCCCGACGAAACGATGTCTCGGAGCGCAAGTCAAGCGCGGTCAGTAGAGAGGGACGGGAATCAGCGTGACCTCACCGCCGCGCGTCTCGATGCGGAAGCGGACCTGCTTGCACTTCCACTTCTGGCGGAGGCCCCCCTCGATGAGACGCAGCTTGGCGGTGAACATCTGCACGCTCAGCCCCTTGGTGGGCTTGCCCGCGCTCTTCAGGGCCGCCAGGTAGTCGCTGAACAGACGCGGCGAGTAGGCCGCCTCGCTCTCGGCCGCCAGCGCCTGCACGGCCGGATCGGTGCTCGGCTGCCCGGAGATGGCGCTCGCCGGCAGCTCGTCGATGACCATGTGGGAGGACTGCCAGCGCCCCGCCTCCGCGTCGTCGTCCTCGACCGCGTCCTCGTTGGGCTCCTCGCGCCCGAGGAGCCGGGCCAGCATGACGTTCAGCCCGTTCGAGAGTCCCTCGAAGTCCGGGCCCACCGGCCGGAAGGTGTAGTCGATGTTCCCGTTGATGATCTCGGCGACCCCGAGCTCGATCTTGTCGAGCGGCTTGATGAAGCGGTTGGCGGTCATGACGGTCGCGCCGAGCGCCACCAGGATCGTCAGCAGCCCGAAGAACAGAATCTTGCTGCCCGCCTCTCCCGGAGGGGCGGCCGCGCGCGAGAGCGACTGCAGCACCACGAACCCCGAGCTCGTGTCGTTGGGATACAGGGGCGCCGCGATGGCCAGGTAGTCCTGGTCGTCGAGCGACACCCGGAAGGCCTGGGTCGGGCCCCCCCTGGTCATCACGGCGGCGCCGGGCTTGTCGCTCTGCTGAAAGAGGGCCGCGTTGAGCGCGTGGGTCTTGTTGCCGTCCTCCTTGGCGTCGCCGTTCCCGCCCTCGGTGAAGCTCGAGGTCATGACCTGGCCGCGAAAGAAGTAGCCGACCTCGGCGCCGAGCTGGTCGCGCTTGCCTTGCGCGTCGCGGGCGGTCACCACGTAGCCGACCAGCAGCACGCCGAGCAGCTTGCCATCCGGGCGCGCGATCGGGGCGGCCGCGAGCTGGGTCATCCGCCCGGACAGGTTCACGATCCCCTGGGCCGGGGTCCCCTTGAGCGCCTCGTCCACCGCCGGAAACTGCGCGCGCGCGTCCTCGCCGAACATGGCGTTCACGTTCAGGTCGCGGGCCACCACCTTGCCCTGGGCGTCCACCACCGCCACGATGTCCGCCTTGCGCTGGGAGGCGAGCTTGTCGTTGATGGCCTCGCACTCCTCGAAGGCCGCCTGGCGTCGAGGCGTCTCGTCGGTGCGGTCGAACACCGCCGGCAGGCCCGCCCGGCGAGCGAGGGTGGAGACGAGGTTGGTGAAATCCAGCGCTTCGAGGCGCGCCAGCTCGCTGTGCAGGCGGGCTGCCCGCGCCGTCTGGTCCGCCACGTCGTGCGCTCGGGCGTCCTGCAGGGGCCCGGTCACCACCGCGTATTCGATGATCGCAAAGGCGGCGAGGAGGACAGCAGCGACAAGCCCAATTCTCATTCGGTGCATTCCTGGCTCCTTCGGATGCGAGGGACGACAGACGTTGGTGGCGCGACTGCGGGTGAGGACACGACGAGGGCCCGCGAATTATCGGGTGAGCACTCTGACTCGTCAAGTTACGCGCGGTTCTGAAGGCGTTTGGTGACGCGGGGGTGCGGGCGCGGAAATCGCGCCTCGGCCGCCGCTCGGGTCCCGAGCTAGCTTTGTCTTCCGTGTCTTCCGTGACGGTGGGACGGGCGTGACTCGGCGACGGTCCGGTTACAGAGGTCTGCTTGACACCTACAAACGGCGTCAGTATGGTCGCGGCCCTCTCTACACGAGAGACGAGCCCAGACTTCACGAGCCCGACCTTAGTGCCAGAGTAGACGAGCCGAGACCTCGACACTCGCTCGGACCCCGCCGGAGGACACACGTGGAACAACCGAAAAAGCCTGGCGCGCATGGTGCCTCTCCTGGTGCGCCTGGCGCCGCCCCGACGAAGGATATCAGCGACCTCAAGGCACGCCTCGGGCTCAAGAAGCCGGACACTGGTCCGGGCCCCGGCCCGGGCGGAGTGGGCCCGAACACGGCTGCCGGACCCGCACCCGGCGGGGGCTTTCAAAGCCCGCAGGCTCATCCATCCCAGGTTCCTTTCGGAGCGCTCGGAGGGGCGCCGCGCAACGCGGCGGCGGGTGGTGGCCAGGCCGGTCCCGGTCCGAGGCTCCCGCCGGCGGCGGCCGGCGCGCCCGCCCCGATGGCGCGCCCGGCCGGTCCCGGCGGCGCTCCGGCAGGCGGCCAGGCGCCCGCCCCGCACGATCCCTTCGCGGGGATGCGTCCGCAACAGGGCAAGTTCGACCTGCGCAGCATCGACGATGGCATCCCGGTCGAGAAGATGAAGACCGGGGGTGGCAAGGCCATCATCGCGACCTCGATCATCGTCGGCCTGCTGGCGTTCGCCTTCGGCGCCGGGCTCGGCATCTCGAGCGTCGGACGCGCCAACATGAACACCGCGAACCGGGCCGCGCGGGTGGTCAAGGCCGAGCTCGAGGACATGCAGAAGATCGTCAGCCAGATCGGCTCGGCCTTCGCCGCCAGCCAGCAGCGCATGGCGGCCGCCAAGAAGGACACCCTCTCGTACGATCCCAAGCTGGCCGAGGATCTCGAGCGGGTGAAGCTCGACCCCCGTCCCGACACCGGCAAGATCTTCCGGGTCGACTACTACCGCCTCGACGACGTGGTGGTCGACCAGCTCTTCAACTACTACTACGACTCCATCGCGCTCTACGGCGAGGTGGAGCGGCACGTCAAGCGCACCAAGAACGACGCCGAGGCGCTGAAGAGCTTCTCCGAGAAGGAAGGCGCCAAGCAGTCCCAGAACTACGGGATCGTCTTCGACACCAACGGCAAGGTGACGGTCGCCAACCTGGTCGAGGTGGGCGAGCAGGTGTGCAAGGGGGGCGCCGCCACCTGTGGCGCCGACGATCTGGAGGGCTTCAAGATCCGCGTCAACACCGGCGCGCCCTGGGTGGTCAAGAAGCTGAGCGCCAAGGGCGAAGGCATGGTCCCGATGAAGCCGACACCGCTGATGGACGCGGTCATGTCTGGCTCACCCGACCAGGTCCGCTTCGAGTCCTACAAGAACCGGGTGGCCAACATGCGCCTGATCCTGGCCCGACTCACGAGCGGCCAAAAGCAGCTGATGGAAGGCGTGAACAAGGCCGCCAGCCGCCCCGACGTCTTCGCCCCGTTTTGATCGGGAACGCCGCTGGCGATTGTATCGGGGACGTGGCTCGCTGCCGCTCGCACGTCCCCGCACCCCTCTCGCTCCGCGCGGCAAAGCCGCGCTGAGCTCGCCCGAACAGCGGGAGGTGAGCAAGGGTTCCAGGCACGACGGATCATCGCCAATCCGTCCCGTCACTTGCCGCTCTCGTTCACTCCCCGCGGGAAAGCCGAGGGGGATCGGGGAGAGGCCGTGGCGGCCCATCCCCCGGATGAATGCCGAACCCCGCCCCTCCCTCTTATCCCCTCCCGCCGCGGAGCGAGCGGAGGGCTAGGGAGAGGGGCCCCACTTCACTCCCAGGGGCGCTGCCGCGGCAGGGTAAGAGCATCCTCCAAAGCGGGCGGCCGAGCGCCGCGCCATTTCTGGCGCGGGCGAGGGGATAGGAGGGGAGGCGGGGCTCGGCTTTCATCCGTAGGGATGGACCGGCACGGCCCACCGGGACTCTCCCGGCTCCGCGGGGCGAGGGAATAGGATTGGAATGGGGCTCGGTTCAGGAGCACAGGGCCTCCACGGCTCCCTCTCCATGCGGTGGATCGGAGGTTGGCTCTGCCAACCGGAGACGGCACCAGCAAAGCCGATCCGGGCCCGCCTCTTGTCGTCCCCGGGAGGGGCCCGCGGGGAGGGGTCCTCCCCTTCCCGCGCTCTGATCAGAGCTCGAGGCCGCCGCCGGACTCGGACTTCTTCTCGCTCGACTTCTCGCTCGACTTCTCGGCCTTGCACTTGCTGGCGGCCTTGCCCTTGCTGCTCGACGAGTCGGCGTTGACCTCGGCCGGGGTCGGGGCGATGGGCATGGGGACCACGATGTCGCCGTGCCTGGTCTCCTCGCCTGGCTTCTTGACCTCGTGCCCGGTCAGGCGGTCGATGATATCGTCGTTGGTGTCCTTGGCGCTGTCCTTCGAGTTCACCACCGACTCGACCAGGGAGTCGCGCTCCACCGTCCCAGGGTTGGTGATCTTCCGCTTGGCCACCACGCTGTCGATGGTGTGCGCATCCGCGACCACCAGACAGTACACACCATAGAACTCCGAGCGATCCACCAGCTTCAGCGCGTCCCCGCCGTTCACGGCCCACTCGAAGTGATCGAGCAGGCGCTTGACCCCGCCGCGCTGCTTCTCGTCGTGATACACCTCGCGCGGGGTGCCGTACTTCTCGGCCATCTCCTTGCCGAAGTCGCGAAACGACTTGTCCCCGATCACTTCCTTGTTGAACGCCATGTACATCTTGTAGAGGCGATCCTCGAAGAAGAAGAAGTAGCGGGTCAGGTTCTCCTCCTTGACCTGAACCACCGCCTCGCCGTTGTTCTGCGCGAACTCCGGCCCGATGATCGACACGTCCCATCCGGTCTTCTGACCCTCGAACTTGGTCAGGCTCTTGCGGACAGCGGCCTTCTCCTTCTCCGCCTCGTCCCGGATGCGTTGCTGCTTGCCCGGGTCGGCACGGGCGTCCTCGCCGCGCTTCTGATAACGCGCGTCGATGGCCCCTTCGGCCTTCTCGATGACCTCGTTCGGGGACATGCCCCAGGCGTACAATCCGGCCTTGGGATCACCCAGCTTCACGGCCTTCAGCTTCGCCAGCTCGGCCGCCGGGGGCGTCGCGCCCTTGCCACCACCGGAGGCGGCCTTGGCCGACTTGCCCTTGGCGCGCGCGGGGGGCGCGACCGCAACCGAGAACAGCGCGACCGTCGCGGCGAACAGGATGACTCCGGGTCTCCTCATTGAAGGCCTCCATGGGGTGGACATCGATCGAACGAAAAGCGCGCTGACGTTATCACAGCGATTCGCCTTCGCGCTGCCTCACTCCTCTCGGGCCCGGGCAGAGAAATTCGCGGGTCGTCAATCGGAGGGCTCGGACGACCCACCCGGGCGATCGGCGGACGCTGGTGCCCCGGAGGATGCCCCTCCCACCAGCGGCGCGTCGTCCCCCTCTTCTTCACCTTCTCGTCCACCTTCTCGCGCAACTTCGTCGCTCGCCCCGGGCCCCGCGGCGCCCGCCGGGGGCGGCTCGACGTCCGGCTGGTGGATCCACGATTCGTCGATGCGGGTCGGCTTGTACGCGTCGGCGCGCCCGGTCCGCAGATCGAGGCCCGGCGCCTCCGAGTACATCGCGCGGTCTCCCGGCCCCGAGTAATCGATCCAGAAGGCCGACCTGTCCTTCCGCACGTCGAGGTGGACGAACGACGAGTTGGGGTAGTACCCCACGCCCACGTTCTGCAGATCGCGTCGCAGGTAGTCGCGGAGATCGGCGTTCTTGATCCCGACGACCCGGAAATCGCAGGCCAGCCCCTGCATGTGCGGGCTGTGGGGATTCTTGGCCACCGACGGGTGTCGATACCCCGAGACCACCTCCACCCGCCGTCCTGGATAGTGCCGGCCCACCTGGTAGAGGACCCGCACCAGGCGGGGATTCATGGCGTGCTGCACGTTGGTGTGGTGGCAGCGCAGGAACCGGTCGAAGCGCTTCTGCACGCCGCGCATGGGTCTGCCCTTGTCGTCCCGAAGGCGGAGGATCAGCGTCTCGTGGGTGTTCACGGCGTAGAGCTCGACTGGACCGTTGCGGGGAGCCGCCTTCGGGCGAGCCGCGCCCTTGCGCGCCCCCCCGGCCCCGGGCGAGGTGGCCGTCAGGCTCGCCGCCTTGCCGGGGAGGACCGCCGCCCGGGCGACCGGAGCTCGACCGGGAAGCGCACCCGCGGTGCACCACACCCCGGCGAGGACCGCACGCATGACGTTCCCGAGACGCAACAAAGACCTCCCTGCGATCGTGAGACGCCGACCTCTCAGGTCAACTTATTTCTCAATTCTACCACCAGATCGAGGGCACGCCTCGGCGACAGCTCGTCCGGATCGAGCTGCCGCAGCGTCGCCACGACCTCGGCGACGCGCGCGTCCACCGCGGCGCGCGGCGCGGGTCCTGCCCCGCGCGCGGGCACCGGCCGCGGCCTGCCCGCGCGCGCCTCGGCGGCGACCGGGAGGGCGGGCGGCGATCCCCCCGCCGCCGCGGGCTCGAAGAGGCCGAGCTGGGGTCCGGTCTCGAGTGGGGCCGAGAGCACCCCCGCGAGGGGATCCACGGCCGCGCCGGCCGCGTCGGCGTCGGCGTCGGCGTCGGCGTGCCGCGCCGCGGGCGGTGGCGGCTCGCCGCGCCCCGGCCCGCCCTCGAGGCGCGCGAGGATCTCCCGGGCCTTGTCGATCACCGAGGCCGGCAGCCCCGCCAGCTTCGCCACCTGGATGCCGAACGAGCGGTTCGCGCCGCCAGGCATCAGCTTGCGCAGGAACACCACCTCGCCCTCCCACTCGCGCGCGGCCACGCTGACATTGCGAACCCGCGGGTGGCGATCGGCGAGCGCGCAGAGCTCGTGGTAGTGCGTCGCGAACAAGGTCCTGGCTCCCACCACCTCGTGCAGGTGCTCCGCGACCGCCCACGCGATGGACACCCCGTCGTACGTCGACGTGCCGCGCCCGATCTCGTCGAGCACGATCAGGCTGCGCGCCGTCGCGTAGCGCAGGATGTGGGCGGTTTCGCGCATCTCGACCAGGAAGGTGGACTCCCCGCGGGCCAGGTTGTCGCCCGCGCCCACCCGGGTGAAGACCCGGTCGCACACCCCGATGCGCGCGCGCCGGGCTGGCACGAACCCGCCCATCTGCGCCAGGATGACGATCAGCCCCACCTGGCGGATCAGCGTGGACTTGCCGGCCATGTTGGGTCCCGTGACGATCAGGATCTGCTCGGATTCGGTGTCGAGCCGCACGTCGTTCGGCACGAACCCCCCCGCGGCCGCCAGCCGCTCCACCACCGGGTGGCGCGCGTCCTCGAGCTCGATGATCGCCCCGCCGTCGACCACCGGGCGGACGTAGTCGCTGCGGTGGGCCACCTCGGCGAGGCCGGCCAGCACATCGACCGTGGCCACCCGCCGGGCGAGCGCCAGCAGGCGAGCCGAGGCCCGGGCCACCTCGGCGCGCAGGGTGGTGAAGATCTCGAGCTCGAGCGCGATCCGGTGCTCGTCCGCCCCGAGGATCTTGGCCTCGTAGTCCGCCAGCTCGGGCGTGACGAAGCGCTCGGCGTTGGCCACGGTCTGCTTGCGGACGTAGTCGGCGGGCACCCGCTCCATCTGGGCGCGGGTGATCTCGATGTAGTAACCGAAGACACTGTTGAACTTGATCTTCAGCGACGGGATGCCGGTCCGCGCGCGCTCGCGCAGCTCGATGGCGGCGAGCCCGTCCCGACCGCCGGCGGCGATGGCCACCCACTCGTCGAGGGGAGCCGAGAACCCGGGGCGCACGAGGCCCCCGTCCTTGGTCAGCACCGGCGCATCCTCGCGCAGGGTGCGGGCGATCTCGTTGGCGAGGTCGGTCCCGAGGTCGGCCCCGAGCCCCCCGAGCTCGGGGTCGGCGCCGATCTCACCCGCGGCGGCGTCCTCGAGCGCGTGCACCAGGCCTGGCAGGCGGTGCAGCCCGGCGCCGAGGGCCCACAGGTCGCGCGGGGTCGCCACGCCCAGTCGGGCGCGCGCCACCAGGCGCTCGAGATCCCCGACCTCGCCCAGGATCTTGCGGGCCGCGTCGCGCGCGCCGTGGGCCCCGACCAGACGCTCGACCGCGTCCTGGCGGCGACGGATGGTCACCACGTCCACCAGAGGGAAGAGCAGCCAGCGCCGCAGCAGTCGACCGCCCATCGGCGAGCGGGTCTGGTCGAGGAGATCGATGAGGCTCCCGGTCCGCTTGCCGTCCTGCAGGGTCGCGGTGAGCTCGAGGTGCGCGCGGGCCTGCTCGTCGATGACCAGGGTGTCGGCGCGCCGGAACAGCTCGAGCTCGGTGAGCGGCAGGCTGGCCGCGGGCTGGGTCGAGCGGGCGTAGGCCAGCACCGCCTGGGCGGCGGCCACCGCCATCGGGGCGCGCTCGGCGAGCGCGGGCTCCCACGGAGGCCTGTCGCTTCCGACCTGCCCGACGGCTCCCCCCGCCCCTCCGGTCGCTGGCCCCGACCCCGTGGTCGCCGTCGTCGTCGCAGACGCTGTCGCAGGCGCCGCCGCCATCCTGGTCGCGCGCGCTTCGTCCACCAGCGTCTGCACGATCCCGGGATAGGTCCGGCGCACGGCCGCTGCGAGCTCGCCGTCCTCCTTGCGCAGCACGAGCTCGCGCGGCTCGGCGCGCGCCAGCTCGTCGAGCAGCGCCTCGAGGGTGGGCGATTCGGTGGCCCGAAAGCTGCCGGTGGTCACGTCGAGGAACGCGAGGCCATACCCGCGACGGCCGTCGCCCCGGACCGCGGCGAGGTGACAGGGCACCCGCGGGTCGAGCGATTCCTCGTCGAGGGTCACCCCCGGGGTCACAACCCGCACCACGTCGCGCTTGACGATCCCGCGCACCGACCTCGGATCCTCGAGCTGCTCGCAGATGGCGACGCGGTAACCGAGGTCAGTCAGCCTGGCCAGGTAGCCTCGGGCCGCGTGGTAAGGGATCCCGCACATCGGGACCGGATCTTCCTTGCCCCGATCGCGGGTGGTGAGCGTCAGATCGAGGACCCGCGCCACGTGCGTGGCGTCCTCGTAGAACATCTCGTAGAAGTCCCCGAGCCGGAAGAACAGCACCGCGTCGGGGTAGCGCGCCTTGACGTCGAGGTACTGGCGCATGAGCGCCGTCGGTGCGGACGCCCCACCCGCCCCGCTGCCCGGGGCTACGGGAGCCACGCCGAATCCGATCCCATGTCCCGGGGCCGGCCGCTACTCCTTGGGAGCCGCCGCCTTCTTCGTCGCGCGCGACTTCGCCGCCGCCGGGGCCTTGGCCGCCGGGCGCTTCTCGGCGATCTTGCGCTTGAGGCGCGCCTTGAGCTTCTTCTGGCTGACGCGGCGGCGCATCTTCAACGAACGGCGGTTGTCGTGCCTTCCCATGCGCGCCAGATAAGCGGATCGTGTCGGGGGTGTCAAGCCTTTCCCCGAGAGGACCGCCTGCGGACCGCGTCCGCGACCACGGCTCGATCACGATCAAGGGACCCGTTCCCGTGCACGTTCACGGGAACGGGAACGGCCACGATCACGGGTTCGGCCAGGTGCACGATCACGGCAAAGCTCACGGCCATTTATCACGGGTTCCGACGGATTGCTCTCAGTCGCGAACCACGGTGGCTTCCAGGCGAGCCCCCTCGGGGCCGACCAGGGCGACGGTGGCGCCGACCTGCACGCTCGCGTGGAGGAGGGCCAACGCCAGCACGCCCTCGCCGGGGACGCGCGCGACGGTCGTCAGCGTCCCGGCGCGCGCCTTGCTGCTCGCCTCGATCTGCCAGGTGGCCGGATCGGGGAGCGCGCCCTCCCCCACCACCTGGAGCTGCGCCAGTCGCCAGTTGAGGTGGCCGCGATCGCGGATGCGCACGATGGGCTCCTGGCCGAGGAAGCACCCCTTCTTGTAGTCGATGGTATCGGCGAGCCCGACCTCCATGGGAAAGTGGCCATCGGTGATCTCGCGGCCCCATGCCGGCTCGAACGCCACGACCCGCGCCGCGGTGGCCGCCCCGGGCGTCAGGGTCGCCAGGCCCCGGGCGCCGAGCGCCTCCCGCACCCGGGCCAGGGTCGCGCCCGGAGCCCCGATCCAGTAGCCGTCCGCGCCGAGCTGGTGCACCCGGACCAGCCACAGGGCCCCGAAGGGGCCGACGGACTCCGCGTGCGACCACGTCGCACCCTCGGCGAGCGCTCCCACCGGGTATCCGAGCTCCAGCAAGTGGCGGTCGGCGGCCGGGCCGAGCAGGCCGAGGAGCGCGAAGTTCGTCATGGGCGTGGCGTCGAAGTCGTCGGTGATCGCATAACGAGCGAGCGCGGCCGCCACGGAGACGCCCTGCCCGCCCGCCACCACCAGACGCACATCCTCCGGGCGCACGAAGATTCGGAGCTCGGCGACCACGTGGGCCTTGAGGGTGAGCAAGGTCGCGTGGCACCCGCCGCCCACCGGGGTCGTCGCGACGCTGCCGGTGACGATGCCGTTCAGGAAGCGGACGCGATCGGCGCCGGAGGCGTGGACGACCTCGCGGGCCTCGGGGCTCCCTGGGCCGAGATCGAGCAGCGCCGCTCCATCGGTCAGATCCAGGAAACCTCGGCCGTGGCCATCGTCCCTGTCACCTTCGGGGCCGTCACCTTCATGGCCGTCAGGTTGGCCGTCATCTCGTGCGCCGGTGTCCATTGCGCTCCGTCATAGCGCGCCGCTCGCGCAGGCGCACGCGACGCCGGGCCTCGGCCTCGGCGAAGCGCCGCCGATCGGCGGCGGTGCGCAGCTCGAGCCTGGGCACCTCGCGCGGTCGCCCCTCATCGTCGATCGCCACGAAGGTGAGGTAGGCACGGGTGGCCTGCCGGCGGCCGTATCCGGGGCGACCCTCGGCGAACACCCGCACGCCCACCTCCATCGAGGTGCGGGCCGCGAAGTTCACCTGGGCCTGCAGCGTGACCACCTCGCCCACATGAACCGGCGACAGGAAGTGCAGCCGATCCATCGCCGCGGTCACCACCGGGCCGGAGGCGTGACGGCCGGCCGACACGGCGGCCGCGATGTCGATCCACTGCATGAGCATGCCTCCGAAGATGGTGCCGTGGGTGTTGGTCAGCCCCGGCAGGACGATCTGCACGGTCTCGACCCGTGACGCTCGGGGGGTGTGCTTGCTGACGGCCGCCATGCCCACACCACAGCACACGCCGGCCCGGACGGCAAACAGGACGCCCGGCCCGCGGAACAGGATTAGAGGCAAGGTCGATGGCGCCGTGGTACTCAAGGGAGCACCATGTCGGGGATGAAGACGAGGGCGACCGCCATCGGCGTGGCCGCACTGCTGCTCTCTTTCATGCTGCCCCTCCGGCGGGCGGCGGCGCGTCCGTACACGCTCGAAGAGCTCATCGAGATGGCCCGCCGGGGAAACCCCGGCATCGCCGCCGGGGGCGCAGCGGCGCAGGCCATGGAGTCGCAGGTCAGCGAGGCGCGCCGCAACTGGTTTCCCTCCGGCGATCTGCTGTCCTTCGTGGCGCCGGTCCCGGAGATCCACTGCGCCGGGCCCGATCGCACGGACATCGCCGGCACCGACGCCCGCGAACAGAACTGCGTCACCACCGCGCAGGACCCCCTGCACAACCCCAGCATCATCACCAACTTGAAGGGCGTCTGGACCCGCACCGAGCTGCGCCTGATCCAGCCCATCTGGGACTTCGGGAAGATCTCGGCGGGGGTGAGCGCGGCCGAGGCCGGCGTGGCGGCCCTGCGCGAGAAGCAGGCGGGCACCGCCGGGGACGTCGAGCTCAACGTGCGGCGCGCGTACTGGGGATACAAGCTGGCGCGGGAGCTGATCGACGCGCTCGACGAGGGCTCGGGCTACGTGGACACCGCGCAGAAGAAGATCGACAAGCAACTGGAGGAGGGCTCCGGCAGCGTCACGGTCACCGACAAGCTCCGGCTGCGCACCGTCCGCGCCGAGGTGGATGCCCGCATCCTCGAGACCAAGCGGCTGGCGGAGCTGGCGCTGAACGGGTTGCACACCCTGCTCGGTCCCACCGCGCCGCCGGATCTGCAGGTCGACGACGCGCCCTTCGAGCCGCTCGAGATCCCGCCCCGGCCCGTGACCTTCTACGAGACGCGCGCCCGTCTCAATCGACCGGAGGTGCGCGCGCTCGGCCAGGCGGTCAAGGCCAAGCACGCGCTGTTCGATCTCGAGCGGCGCAAGGTCTATCCGGATCTCGTGCTGATCGGCACGGCCTCGTTCGCCTATGCCCCGACGGTGGATACCCCCCGCAACGCCTTCCTGTCGAACCCGTTCAACTCGCTCGGGGCCGGCATCGCGGCGGCGCTGCGCATGCAGCTCGATCTCGGACCGAAGCTGGCGCGCGCCGACCGCGTGCACGCCGAGGCCAACGAGATGGACCTGCGCCAGGACGAGGCCATGGGCGGCATCCTGCTCGAGGTGCGCAAGTCCTACGGCGAGGTCACCGAGGCGGTCGCGCGGGTGGAGACCCTGCGCAAGGGTGAGAAGGCCGGCAAGTCCTGGATCGCGGCCACCTCGCAGAACTTCGCGATCGGGCTGGCCGAGGCGCGCGACTTCTCGGATTCCCTCATGGCCTTCTTCCAGATGCGGGCTCGGTACCTGCAGTCCATCTACGATCTCAACGTCGCTGCCGCGGCCCTGGCTCGCGCCACGGGCACCGCGGTGCCGTGATCGGGGCGGGACTCGTGCTCGTCCCGAGATCAGCCGCGGCGGGGACGAGGACGGGTTTTGGGGTCGAGATAATCGTCAGGACGGGGGGAAGGTGAGGCTGCGGACGAAGGTGGCGTAGTCGTCGCCGAGCTTGGGATACAGCTCGGGGGACGCGTTCAGGACCAGGAAGAGAACCACGCCGGCCCGCTCGAGGGTCACGACCTCACCCACGCGCGTGCCCTCCGGCTGCTGGTCGCGGAACTGGCTGCGCCGGGAGCCCGGCAGGAGGGGCGGCAAGGTCTTCAGCTTGGCGGTCGGGAACAGCTTGCGCACGCCGTCGCGCACCAGCGCCGCGCGCGCCACCGGCCCGAGCGGCTTTTGCGCCAGGACCACGGCGCTGGCGCGCTCGGCCCGGCCATCGTCGAGGAGCGCGCGCCCGGTCGAGAGGGTCGCGAGCACCCCGGCCGCCGGGCTGGCCGCGAGCTGCGACACCCGCCAGGTGAGGGGCCAGCTCACGCGAAAGCCGAGGCTCCGGCTCTCGAAGCCCACGCGCTCGGGCGAGGCGAAGTACGTGATCCCGTCGACGGCCGCGACCGCGATCGGGGACATGCCCACCGCCCCCGGGACCGCCGTGGGCAGCCCCGGCGCTGGCGCGGCGGACGGGCGCGTCGGGTGGCTTCCGGTCGGCTCGGGCGCGCGCAGCCGGGCTCGCATCCGGACCGCCCGCCTGTCCCCGGGGGCCAGGGTCGAGAAGCGCTCGAGCGCCGCGCCTCCCTCCGCGCGGTTCCCCATCGCCAGCAGGGCCCGCACCTCGAGCCAGCGGGCCGGGAGCTCCGGCGGCTCGAGGCTGAGATCGCCTTCGTCCACGCCCGCGCCCGCGCCGGCCTGCCGTCCGAGCGCCTCGCGCGCGTCGCCGAGCGCCCGCCCCGGATCGCCGCGCAACCCCGCCAGCACCCCATGGGCCACCCAGGCCTCCGCCCGGGCAGGTGCCCGCGCGAGCACATCGTCCACCAGTGCCAGGCCGGCCTCGATGGCCGCCGGCCAGCCGAGCGCCGCGCCGAGGGCGTACCCGCGCGCCGCCAGCACCCGGCGGTCGAGATCGTAGGCTTCCTCCGCGACCAGGGACCAGGCCTCGTCGATGAGATCGTGGATCTTCTCGGCCACGACGTCCTCGGCGCCCTCCCCGACCGCCAGCATGGCGGGGGCATCGCCGATGGTCCGCTCGAGATGGCGGAGATCACGCCGCAGCTCGCGCAGGTGGCCGATGGTGTCTTCCTTCTTCACGCGGATGCGGTAGAGCCGGACCCCGGGCAGGGGCGTCTTGCCGTCCGCCGCGAAGAACAGCGGGCTGCCCACCCGCAAGGCCGCCCCGCGACCCTCGTCGTCGATCTCGAGGGTCCCCCACTTCCCGCCGCTGCTGCCGCTGTTCTCTTGCAACACCGCCAACACCGCCATCTTGCCGCACGCGCTGCCCACCGCCTCGGCGTGGGGACGAACCAGGATGTCGCCCTTGGCCAGCTCGGCGGCCGTCACGGCCTGATAGAGCCCCCAGCGTGGGTTCCTCGACTCGGCGTCGAGCAGCAGCGCCGAGGCGACCGGGCTCGGCGTGCGCCACCAGGCCGGCGGCGATTGCGTGCGATCCTCCTCGATGTCGGGGACCACGCCCCCCGCTTGCTCGATGGCCTCCCAGGCCACCACCCCGGAGCGATCCCACCCGCGCCAGCCGGGCGGCGTCTGAACCGGACCGTCCGCGGCGCAGGGGCTGCCGGGAATCGCGGCCGGAGCCGGAATCGGAACCGACGGCGACGGCGACGGCGCGGCCCGCGCGGGCGACATCGCGAGGAACAGGGCGGAGGCGAGCCCGCACATCCCGGCCAACCAGCCGTATCCGCCAGCCCCACCGCTGGGTGCACCCGCTCGGCGGTGGCGCGGCTCCGGGCTCCGCGCCCCCTCAGACCCCGATGAACAGGCGGTGCCCGAAGTTCGGCTCCAGATCGGAGGCGAAGATCTTGTCCGCCGAGGCCTTGACGTCGTACTCCACGCGCCTGAACTCGAACACCTTCGCGGTGGTGTCGAACAGCACGTAGCTCGCCCGCGGATCGTAGTCACGCGGCTGCCCCACCGAGCCCACGCTCACGATGTACTTCCACCCGGGCCGCAGCTCGAACTTCTGCGCGACGACCTCGTGCACCGCGCCCGGCTCCGACAGCGCGAAGGCCTTGCAGAGGTGGGAGTGGCCAATCAGCGTCAGCTGGGACATCTCGGGAAAGATGACCATGCATTGTGCCGCCTGCTCCTTGGCGAAGATGTAGTCGAACTCCTGGATGTTCAGCGGCGAGCCATGACAGAAGTGGACGTCGCCCTCCTTGACCTCGTAGGGCAGCGCCTTCAGCCACTCCATGTGCTCGGGCGAGAGCTGGCGGGCATGCAGATCGAGCGCGTGGCGAGCCGCGTGATAGTAGTACGAGTAGTCCATTCGCCCGGCGACGGCTGCGTCGTGGTTGCCGAGGATGGTGTGCGCCGCGCGCTGCCGGATGAGCGCACACGTCTCGTTCGGGCTCGCGCCGTAGCCGACCACGTCACCCAAGCAGATGACCCTATCGACGCCGTCCGCGTCCATAGAGCGAAACGCAGCTTCCAGCGCTTCGATATTGGCGTGAATGTCCGAGACGATCCCCAGGCGCATCGCTTCCTTGGTCGACGGAACCTACCATCGAACCGGGCGATTGTCCTGATCGGCCCGCAAAGTCTGCGGGCTGTCGACCACCACACGACCTATCACGGAGGTGAGCTCGACGATGGGAGAGTCTCCGGTGCGGCTCGCCACGACCTCGGGGGGCGGGACCGGCTCCACCAGCGCACGCAGGCGATCTCCTTGCCTCCATGTCGTCTGGAGGGCGAGCAGGGACGACATGGGCAGCCCCGAGCGCACGCGCAGCTCGAACCCGACCGGCGCCGAGGTCACCCCCAGGTGGACCTCGCCTTGATAAGACCGCAGGTCGTAGTGGGCATGCGGCCGGACGATGCCCACCAGCACCACGTCGCCGAGGGTGCTGGCGAGCAGCACCTGGTCCGAGCGCAGGTCCTCGGCCCGAATGTCCCCGTCCACGATCCGGACCTCGATCCGCGCGCCGCCCACTTTTTCGAGCCGCATCTGTCCCTCGACCCCGTCGAGATCGACGTCACCATCGACGGCCGCGATGCTCTGTCCCCCGCGGAGCTGTCGCGTCACGACCCGCCCCCGGATGTCGGAGATCTGGATGCGCCCCCCGGTGGTCTCGAGGCGGGTCGCCGAACGCAGGCCCGAGGCCGAGATGTTCCCGCCGAAGGTCTTCACGGCGACCTCCAGATCGGGCGGGACCTCCACGACCAGATCGACCCCGCTCGCGATCAGCGGCAAGGCTCGCTCCCGACCCCCGAGATCGACGCGGGTCTCGACCGCGATCTCGCCTGAGGAGAAGGCCGTGAAGTGAACCCGCAGGCGCTCGAGCCCGGCGGGGCTGGCCGCCCGCTTCTCGGCCAGGATGTGGATGGACTCGGGTCGGCTCCAGGCCCGGATCACCACGTTGCCGAGCGGGTTGTCGATGCGCACCCGCTCGGCGCCCTGCACCGGAACCACCACCTCGCGCCCATCGAGCGCGCCCGGTGCCGCCGCGCCCGCGTCTCCCGCCGCCCCGGGCTCGGCCAAGACCATCGAATCGAGCAAGCACCCCGCTGCGACGAGCGCACAGCGAAGCAGGGGTCGCAATTTCGTGAGCCCCGTCCTCGCCCTCGTCCTCGTCCCACGACCGGGCTCGAAGAGGAACGAGGGCGAGCACGGGTTCCACCTCGTGCGGGGACCAAGCGGGAGGCTCACCGGACCCTCGAGAAGACGTCGTGCGATGGCTCCCCGAGGGGCATCGCCAGCGACGATCCGCCGCGATGCACCGCCTCGGCCATGAAGTCGATCTGCTTCTGATAGGCCGCGAACAGCATCTCGGCGCGCGCGCCGTCCCCCGGATCGCGCCGCACCAGGGCCTGCGAGTCGGCCACCGCCTCGTCGAGGCGCGCCAGGCGCTCCGCCACGCGGGCGCGCTGGGCGGAGTCCCAGTCGAGCTGCGCGTGGTCCAGGATCGCGCGCAGGCGGCTCGCCGCCGTCTGGTAGGCCAGGGCCGCCCGACCGAGCTCTGACTCCGCCTCCACCAGCAGGGGATCGCCCGCCGCTTCACCCGCGCCCCGGTCGGGTCCAGGACCCACGCCTCGCGCCACCACCGCCATCCCCGCTCCCGTCGCCCCGTCCAGGCGCTTGCCCCCCGCGGCCGCGACCGGGCTCGAGGCCGCCGGATCCCCCCGGCCTCGGCGGCCCGCCGCCATCGGCCCCCACAAGAAGACGCCCGCCACCGCCACCGCCCCGACGCCGAGCCCGAGCGCGCCGCTCGCCAGCAGCCGCCAGGACCCGAGGGCGCCCGCCCAGCCGGGGACCCGGGCCGCGCGGGCTTCGCAGGCACCTTCGATCGCCGCCCACATGGTGACCGGAGGCTCCGGCCTATCGAGCGCCCCCAGCGCCTCGGTCTGCCGTCCGAGCTCCTCGGCGACGCGGGTGCAGGCGGCGCATGCGCCGAGATGACGCCGCACCGAAGCCGCGTCACGCTCCGAGATGTCCCCGGCGAGATAGGCCGACAGCTGCTCGACCGCGGGGTGCCCCGGCGAGGTCATCGCGTGCTCCCGCCGCCACGCGCGCCGAGCTCCCCGGCCGCGGTGACCCCCTCCGCCGACAGGAGGTCGCGCAGCCGGGCCCGCGCCTTGTGAAGCTGGGACTTCGAGGTGCCCACGTGGCAGCCGAGCACCTCCGCGATCTCCTCGTGCTCGAGCCCCTCGATGTCGTGCAGGACGATCACGGTCCGATACCCCACGGGCAGGCTGGCCAGGCCCCGCTCGAGCCGACGGCGCAGCACCGCGTCGCCGCCCGGACCGAGCGCGCCCGCCCCGTGCGCCTGGGGCTCGAGCCACCCGTCATCGCCGGCCGCGTCCTGGCCGTGTCTCTGGTGGGCGAGACGACCGCCCCCGTGCTGGCGCTGATCGAGGGACTCGGCGATGGGTGGACGACGCGCCCGGTGCGACAGCGCCGCGTTCACCGCCAGGCGGTAGATCCAGGTGCCGAGGGCGGAGTCGCCCCGGAAGCGTGGCAGCCCTCGAAACACACGGATGAAGGCCTCCTGCACCACCTCCTCCGCTTCTCCGGGGCCGGCGATGCGGGCGGCGAGCGCGAAGACCCGCCGCTTGTAGCGGTGGTAGACGGCCTCGCGGCTCCCTGGGGCATTGCGTTTGACCGCCTCCACCAGCGCCGCCTCGTCCGTCGGGCCTTCCGTTCGCGTCCCTGTCGCCGTCAAAGTTCCGAATCCGGGCCGTGGGTCCGTGGCAATCAGCATGGTGACGTCCGGGATTTTGACTGGCATGGCGACTTAGGGGTTGTCCGAGAGCAGACCGGGGCGGACCGGGGCGATGTTACATTCTCGCGCCCATGCGCACCGTCATTCTCGGGTGTTTTTTCCTGTCCGGGGCCTCCGGCCTGGTCCTGGAGATGCTGTGGACCCGCATGCTCACCCTGGTCTTCGGGTCCACCACCCTGGCGGTCTCGACGGTGCTCACGGCCTTCATGGGCGGGCTCGGGCTCGGCGCCTACCTGGCCGGGCGGGTGGCCGACCGCCTGCGCGCCCCGGCCCGGACCTACGCGCTGACCGAGGCCGCCATCGGCGCCTATGCGCTCCTGGTGCCGGTGGCCATCTCGTTTTATCCGGGGCTCAACCGCTGGCTGTGGAGCACCTTCGGCGATCGCTACACGGTCCTGTCGGTGCTGCGCTTCGCGGCCTCCGCCGGGCTCCTGCTCCTGCCCACCACCCTCATGGGCGCGACCCTCCCGATCCTGGCGCGACACTTCATCCAGCATCCCGCGGAGCTGCGCCGGGTCGGCCTGCGGATCGGCACGCTGTACTCGGTCAACCTGTTCGGGGCGGTGGCCGGGGCCTTCCTGGCCGGCTTCGCATTCCTGCCTGGGCTCGGGATCCGCTGGACCAACGTGATCGCGGCCTCGTTCAACCTGACCCTGGCGGCGGTGGTGCTGGTCGCCCGCCGCCTGCCGCGGTTCTCGGGGGCCAACGCCGATCACCTCGGGGCGGCCGAGGCCATGGACCACATGCTCGAGCAGGCGGCGGCCCGGGGCGACGTGGCCGCCATGAAGGCGCTGCCGCCGCTGGCCCTGATCCCGGCCCGCGCGCGCCAGGTGAGCTTGTGGGCGTTCGCGGTGTCGGGGGCCACCGCGATGACCATCCAGGTCCTGTGGACGCGCGCCCTCGCCGTCCTCATCGGCTCCTCGGCCTACTCGTTCACGCTGATCCTGCTGGCCTTCCTGGTGGGCCTCGGCACGGGGTCGGCGCTGTTCGGCCGCCTGTCGCAGCGGACCGCCAACCCGGTGCGCTGGCTCGCCACCCTGCACCTCGGGATCGCGGTGGCCATCGGGGTGTCGTACCTGGTCACCGACCGGCTGCCCCTGGTCTTCACCTGGTTGCTCGAGTCCGCGAGCTTCGGGGTGGATGCGGTCCTCGTCTGCCAGTTCGCCCTGGCCTGCATCGCGGTCCTGCCCACCACCATCCTGATGGGCGGCGTCTTCCCGCTCACCATGCGCATCGTGGCGCCGGCCCTCGGCAGCGTGGGCAAGGACGTCGGAAACGCGTACGCCATGAACACGGTCGGCGCGATCGTCGGCTCGTTCGTCTCGGGGTTCTTCGTGCTCCCCGGCCTCGGTCTGCAAAAGGGCATCTACCTGGTGGCGGTGACCGGCCTCGGCCTGGCGGTGGCGCTGTTCGCGACGGCGCCGGCGCCGTCGCGCCCGCGGCGCTGGGTGCCGGTCGGGGTGGCGGTGGCGCTGGCGGGCCTCGGGCTCGGGCTGCCCCGCTGGAACCTGACCTTGTTCTCGTCCGGCTTCTTCCGGGTGTCGATCGCGCGCGACTACATCTACCGCCAGATCCACAAGAAGGAATGGAAGTTCCCGCAGCTGGCCTTCTACGAGGACGGGATCGCCACCACGGTGTCGGTCGACCGGTGGGGCAAGACGCTCTCGCTCAAGAACAACGGCAAGGTGGACGCGTCGAACGAGGGCGACATGCCCACCCAGATCACCGTCGGGCTCCTGCCGCTCCTCCTCTATCCGGGCGACCACCCTCCAAAGGTGGCGCTCATCGGCTACGGCTCGGGGGTGACGGCCGGCGCCATCACCCAGTACCCCATCGCCTCGCTGGAGCTGGTCGAGCTCGAGCCCGCGATCCTGTACCGGGCCTCGCGGCTCTTCGACGACGTGAACCACCGTCCGCTCGACAATCCCAAGGTCACCGCCCGGGTGGGCGATGGGCGCAACTTCCTGACCCAGCGCTCGGATCGCTTCGACGTGGTCGTCAGCCAACCATCCAACCCGTGGCTGACGGGGGTGTCGAACCTCTTCACCCGCGAGTATTTCCGCGACATCAAGCGACGCCTCGCCCCGGGCGGGATCTTCTGCCAGTGGGCGCAGCTCTACGAGCTCGCCCCGTGGAACGTGAAGACCATCTACCGGACCGTGCGCGAGGAGTTTCCCTACGTCTACGTGTTCTCGGCCGAGGATCTCTCGTCGGACACCATCCTCATCGCCACCGAGACGCCGCTCGAGCTGGATCTCGCCGCGGTGGAGCGGGCCTTCGCCCACCCCGCCACCCGGGCCGAGGCCCACCGTGGCCTGATCGAATCGGCGCACGACGTGTTCGCCTACCTGCTGCTCACCCCCGACGAGATCGAGTCGTTCACCGCCGGCTCGCCCATCAACACCGACGACAACGCGCGCATCGAGTTCGCCGCCCCCCGCGATCTCCTCGGCTACGCCAAGTTCGATCCCTACCTGGCCAAGGTGTACGGCCCCCTGTGGCCCTACGGGCACCTCACCGAGATGGTGACCGGCTACCAGGGCCCCAATCAGAGTGCTCTTTGCGGTTTGCTCGCGCGCAGCCTGCTGGCCCACGGCAAGGCCCGGGAGGCCGAGCTGTGGACCCGGCGTGCCGAGGCGGCCGGCGACTCCGAGGAGGCCCGCCACGCCCGGCTGCTCCTCCGCCTCGTGTCCACCCGCCTCGATCGGGATCCGGAGATCCCCCTCGCTCCGGAGGACGGCCTCGCCCCGCCCCGGCTCGAAGGCAAGCTCGCCGCGCAGTACGGCCAGAAGGTGGCCGAGGAGTACCCGGATGTCGCGGCGGCGGTCGGCGCTCGACGTTATGCCACCGCCTACAAGATCCTCGACAAGTGGCCCGAGGCCCTGTGGACCGGGCTCGGCCTCGACTTCAGCCTGCTCGAGGGGTTCCTCGACTACAAGGCCGAGCAGTACGTGGACGCGGTGGAGGAGCTCAAGCCCCTCGCCGAGAACGCCCCCTTCGCCGCGCGTCGCCCCGAGACGTTTTACTATCTCGGCCGCGCCCACTACGCGAACGCCAGCTACAACAAGGCGATCCTCGCGCTCGAGCGCTTCATCGAGGGCCAGCGCCGGCTCGGGCGTCCCCTCCTCCCGGCCTCCGAGCGCTAACCTTCGTGGGGGGCCGGGGACGGCCCCCCCACGTACCCCCTCGGATCTTGCTGCGGCGAGCCGGCGCGCCGAAGCCGCGCCTCCCGGTGAAAGACCCGCTCGCTGCGCTCGCTCTGGCGCTTCGACGCAAAGAATCGCGATCGCCTACGGGTTCGCGCGAAGCCGCCGCTTCCTGGCGTTCGTGATATGGTCGACGCATGCCGGGTGCTGAGGCCGACATCGTCGGCATTGGTTTGGCGACCCTCGATCAGATCGGGGTGGGTCCGCGCTCCCGCGATTCCGCCGCGGAGCTCGAGACGTTCTCGATCCAGGCCGGGGGCCCGACGGGGACCGCCCTGGCCGCGGCGAGCGCCTTCGGCGCGCGGACCCGCTACTTCGCCCGCCTGGGAGACGACGAGTTCGGGCGGCTGATCCAGAGCCGCCTTCGCAGCTTCGGCGTCGACACCTCGTCGACGCTGATGGAGCCCGGGCGACTGTCGCCCGTCACCTTCGTGATGATCGAGGAGGATGGCGGCCGCCGTTACACGCGCTACACCCGGGGCGACACCACGCCGCTCGTGCCCGCGGACATCCCCCGCGACCTCATCGAGTCGGCACGGATCCTCTACGTCGACGCGGAGATGGTGGAGGTGCAGATCGCCGCCGCCGAGCGGGCGCGCGCCGCGGGGGTGAAGGTCGTCGTCGGCATCCGCCGCATGAGCCCCGGCGTCGGGGAGCTCCTCGGCCTGGCGGACGCGGTGATTGCCTCCGAACGGGTGGCGGCCGAGATGGCGCATTCGGGCGACATCGAGCGGGCGGTGCGCGATCTGCACCAGATGGGTCCGGAGCTGGCCGTCATCACGCTCGGCGCCGACGGTGCCATCGGATTCGATGGCACCGCACTCTGTCGCCAGACCGCGCTCCCGGTGCGCGTCGTCGACGTCACCGGGGCGGGCTCGGTCTTCCGTGGAGCCTTCACCTATTCCCTCTTGCGGGCATGGCCCCTCGGCCGGGCGCTCTCCTTTGCCAGCGCCGCGGCCGGCCTCAACTGTCAGTCTCTCGGCGGCCAGCAGGGCATTCCGACCCTCGAGGCCACCGAACGGGCCCGGGCAATCGCTGCCTGAGACGCGTCTGGCCTCTCGCGGAGAGGGCCGGCGCCCTCCCCGCGGTTCGCGGTGGGGTCACTCACCCGCGCGCGGCTCAGCGCGGAGGCGAGCCGAGCGCGTGCACGCGATTCTCGAACCGACCGGTGCTCGAGGGAGCCTTGGTCTCGGTCGGAGCGCGATCGTCTCCAGACAGCTCCATTCCCGCCTCTGTTCCCGACTCCAATTTGGCCCCTCTCTCTGCCATCGCCTCGATGGTCTCCATCCACTCAGTCGAACGGGGATCGATGTGCCTTAGATTCATTTCCGATACCCTCCCTCTTCCTATTTGGACGCGAGCTGATCTGGGTCGATTGTAACTTCCGCCTGTTTCGTCAACCTTTCAAGGCGAATTTTTATTCGTAACTCGACTTCGGAGAGAAAGGTGTCGCGCCGAGTGGGACCACGAAAGACAGCGCCCGACGTGTCGGACACGCTGCACACGCGGCTCCGACGTGCACGCGCAGCGTCGCCCGCCGCTATTTCTGGAGGGCTGTCTTTGGAAGAGCAGCTGTTCTTGCAAGATCTTGCGCGAACGCGGGCGCGAGGTTGGCGGCGTTCCCCCAGCGGCTCTTCGACCAGCGCGCCTCGTACGGGTGAATCACGCCGAGCACGCCCCGCATGGCACGGAGCGCGATCGGGCGCGCAGCGGCGACATCCTTCTGCTCGAGCCGATCCTCGAGCTCGTCGTAGAGCTCGAACCGGCCCGACGCGGCCACCAGCCGGTAGCGGCCCACCTTCACGCCGCGGGCGGTCTGGCCGTCGATGGTCATGGCCGCCCGGGGAGTCGCGGGGAGCTCGTCCCAGGCGAGCGGCACGAGCGACGTCCCCTGGATGAGCGCGCCCGGGTGCTCGCCCGCGAGATCCAGCGCCGCGAGGTCGACGCCCGCGAGATCGAGCATGGTCGGGTACAGATCCATGATCTCCACGTCCGTCCGCACCACCTTGCCGGCCGGAAGCCGGCCGGGCGCGCGGATGATGAGAGGGACGTGGGTCAGCTCTTGATACACCGAGTGCCCGTGTCCGAAGCGCCCGTGCTCGCCGAACTCGTCGCCGTGATCCGAGACCACGATGATCGCCGACCGGTCGTAGAGGTGCGCGGCCTTCAGATCGGCGATGAACACCGCGAACAGGGCGTCGCTCTGCGAGATCTCCCCGTCGTGCAGGGCCTCGAGGTAGGCCTTGTCGTTGTCGTCGATCTGGAGCTTGCCGGCCCCGATGAGCCCGAGCTGAACTCCCGTCAGCGCCGGCTTGAGCGGACCCCGGTAGGGCTTGTTCCAGTACTTCTTGAGGAACTCGGGGCGCGGCGTGTACGCCACGTGCGGCTCCACCGTCGCGAGGTACGCGAACTCGCGGCGTCGGGCGTTCTGCAGCACCCACGGCTTGGCGGTCTTCCACAGGTAGTCGGCGCCGTTCGGGAGGTTCTCGCGAATGAAGTTGCGGTAGGCGTCCCAGCCGCGATCGAAGCCCCACTTGTTCGAGACGTAGCCGTTCGACGAGAACAGCGCGGTCTTGAAGCCCTTCTTCTTCAGCTCCTCGGCGATGAAGCCCACCTCGCGCGACAGGCGCGCCTCGTGGGCGATGGCCTTGTGCACCGGCGGGTAGACGCCGGTCAAGAGCGAGGCGTGCGATGGCAACGACCAGGTGCCCGGCACCTGTGCCCACGCGAACCGGGTGGCGTCCGCCGCGAAGGCGTCGTAGTTGGGTGTCTGCACCCGGGTCTCGGGGTTGTTGGCCCGTACCTTGTCCGCCCGCAACGTGTCGACCATCCACACGAAGATGTGATCGATGGGCGTCCGCCCGAGGGGCGGATCGGGGGCCTGGGCGGCGGGCGGCGCGCTGACCACCACCCGGGGGCTCGCCCAGTGCACCGTCCCTCCACGCGAGATGAGGTCGATGCGCACCGCCTCGGGGCCGTCGGCGGCCGGCGCGGCGAGCGGCAGGTCGGCCTCGGTCCAGCTGGCACCCGCCGCGGCCTCGAGCAGCCGGCGCGGCGGCGCGCGATCGGACGAGATCCGGACCTCGGCGCGGGCGCCCGGGCTCGCGCTGCCGTAAGCGAAGACCAGGTGGGCCGCCGCTGGAACCTGAACGAAGTACGAGATGCGGCTCGAGCCGGTGGCGCCGGCACCGACCGCGAGGGACAGGGCCGGCCTCGCGACGCCGCCCAGCGCGACCTGGTCGACCGACACCGGACGGCTGCCGGGCGACGGCGGGGGCTCGGTCGCGGGACCGAAGGTGAGCTGCGTGAAGGCGGCGGCGCTGCGCTTGCCCGCGATGGTCGCGGCTGACCTGAAGGTGAACCGCAGCCGGGCGTCTCCTGCCTTCTGGGCGGTCGCAGGCACCCTGACCTCGTAACGACGACCATGACCGGCGTCGAGGTCGAGGGTCCCGAGGGATCGGTCGTTGAAGAACAGCGTGCACTTCTGGCCTGGGGCGAGCGCCCGCGCCGTGAAGGTGACCACCGCGTCGACCGGAGCCGCCCCCGACCTGGTGGGGGCGCCGCCGGCACCAGCAGGACCTCTCGCGTCGGCCACGCCGGCGACGCCGCCGACACCGGCGACGCCTCCCCCAGCGCCCCCGGTGCCCGCGCCGGCGTCGAGCGCGGGCAGGGACATCAGGGACGACAACCCCAAGGTGAGCGCGGCCGGGTGGCCCTGGTCGGACCCATCGACCAGCCAGGCGGTCTTCCAGCCACCGTCGATGTACTTCAGGAGATCGGGAGAGCCAGCGTCCACGATCAGGTGATCCTTCACGTACGAGGCGGCGTGGACCCGGTTGGCCAGCAGATCCATGGTGGTGTGCGCCACGGTGTGCGAGATGCCCGCGTCGGCGGACGCGGACGCGGCCCCATCCGCGTGCGCGTGCCCGCCGCCCGCCCCGACGAGCAGCAGCATCGCGGCGAGCGCGCGGGCCCTCGCGGGGCGCCACCTCGTCGCCCGCGCCGTCGACGCATCCCGCTCCGTTACCTCGGAACCACGCGGGGAGCAGGTCGGGGCGGCGCACTGACGCAAGGGTCGGGAGTTATCGTGTCGTGCGTCGGACGTCAAGTTCCGGGCCCACCGGAGACCGTTTGTATTGTCTGGCGCGGGGTCGCGTGGTAGCTGCATGAAAGCGCCGGTGCCGAAGTCGCCTTCATCCAGGGTCAAGTTGGGCCCCATCGCTGCGTCGACGCTGGCAGGATTTCTCGGGGCGGGTGCCTTCGACGTGGTCGCCACCATGGTGCGGGCGGCCGGTCCGCGTTCCTTCGGCGCAGTCTGCCTGGTGGCCCTCGGTCTCTACGGGCTCGCCGGGCTCTGCCTCGGCGCCCTCGGCGCCGCGCTGGTGTGGGGCTCCGTCTCGGCGATTCCAGGCCGCTGGCCACGCATCCGCTACGACGAGTGGTTCGACCGCGCGGTGACCACCGGATTGCTCTCGGGCCTGGTCACGATCGCGACCCTCGCGGCGGCCGTCGCGCTCGGGCACCAGCGCATCGCCCGTCCCATGCAGAGCGACCGACTGGCGACCATCGCGGTGGGTGGCCTCGTGTTGCTGGCCGCTCCGGTCGCGATCGCGCTCGGCCTCGCCGTGAGCCGGCCCATCGGGCGGTGGGTGACACCACGCCTGCCGCGCCACGAGCGCATGGGCACGACCGGCGTGGTGCTGCTCGCCTGCGTGGTCGCCGGAATCCTGGCGGCCGTCGCGGCCTTCTCGCGCGCCGACTGGCGCGTGCTCGATCTGTCGCCGTTCGTGGCGCTCGCCATCGCGCTCGTCCTCGGGCTCGCGCATGGGCTCTACTGGTACCGATCGGCCGACGGGAGGCGGCGGGCCCGCGGGCTCGAGCGGAGGCTCGCCGGGGCTCCCTGGGTCGTCCCGTCCGCCGAGCTCGGGCTCGTGGCGGTGATCCTGGCGGCGCTGTGGGGGGCCGCACACCTCGACGCGGCTTCCCCGGCGTTCCGGGCCATCGACGACGGATCCCTCGGGCTGCGTCTGGGGCTTCGGCTGGCTCGCGCCGCCACCGATCGCGACGGCGACGGGTTCTCGGACCGCTTCGGGGGCGGGGACTGCGACGATCGCTCGGCAGAGATCCACCCCGGCGCCGAGGACATCCCGGGCAACGGCATCGACGAGAACTGCGAGGGGGGGGATGCCGTCCCCGAGGCCGAAGCAGAGGACGACGCCGACCTCGACCACCCGGCGCCGGTCGGTGACCGGCCGGCCTCGCACGAAGGCTCGCGCGAAGGCTCGCGCGAAGGCTCGCGCGATCGCCACGCCCCGAGCCCGGAGGCGGCCCGGACCGAGGCCACCGCCGTCGACTCCGGTGGGCCACCCAGCAGCGACGAGGGCGGCCCACGGCCACCGGAGTCGACGGCGGCGAGCCAGCCGGCGCCGGCGGCCGAGCGAGCGGCGGGGCCGTTTCGTGGCAACATCTTGCTCATCACCATCGATGCCCTGCGGGCCGATCGCCTCGGGGTGGCCGGCTACGAGCGGCCCGACGGACACTCGCTCACGCCCAACCTCGACGCCCTGGCCCGCCGCGGCGCCTACTTCCGGCGGGTGTGGTCTCAGGCCCCGAATACGCCCCGCTCGTTCCCGTCGATCTTGACCAGCCAGATCCCTTCGGGCGTCAAGTGGGACAAGCCGAGCGTGAACTATCCCCAGGTCCTGGCCTCGAACCGCAGCATGTTCGAGGACCTCAGGGCGGCGGGGCTGACGCCGCTCGGGATCTTCTCGCACTTCTACTTCACGCCGGATCGGGGGATCAGCAAGGCCTTCGCGGAGTGGTCGAACGACGGGGCCGGGACCATCGCCGAGTCCAACAAGGACATCGCCTCGCCGCGCCTCGTGCCGCGGGCGGTGGCGCGGCTCAAGAAGGCGGCGAGCCGGCACGAACGGTTCGTCCTGTGGACCCACCTGTTCGAGCCGCACTCGAGCTACATGACCCACAAGGAGTTTCCACCCACCGGCCTCGGCGGGGTGGCGGGCTTGATGGAGAAGTACGATCTCGAGATCGCGTACGTCGACTCGTGGATAGGCAAGCTGCTGGGGGCGCTCGACGAGCTCGGGCTTCGCGACAGCACCACGGTGGTGGTCATGGCCGATCATGGCGAGGCCTGGGGCGAGCACAAGGCCTTCTTTCACGGGCAGGATCTCTTCGACGAGCAGCTGCGCATTCCCCTCATCATCGCGGTCCCGGGCCAGGACCCGGTCGTGCGCAGCGAACCGGTCGCGGCGATGGACGTGGCGCCCACGTTGCTGGCGCTGGTCGGTGCCCCGATTCCGAGATCGTTCCGCGGGCGGAGCTTGTTGCCGCTCATCGAGGGGGCGTCGCTGCCACCGCGGCCGGTGTACGCCGAGTTGATGCCCGCCACGGCCTGGCCCCACCACGCGATGATGATCATCGACGACGACAAGAAGCTGATTCACCGGATCAGCGAGCGCCGGTGGGAGCTCTACGATCTGCGCACCGATCCCGGGGAGAAGAAGAACCTCACGGACGACGGCGCCTACCGGGCGACCTTCGACCGGCTGCGCGCGCGACTCCTCGCCTACGAGGAGCGCAAGCGCTGACCGCGACGACGCCCCGGAATGCCGCTGGACGGGCCCGGGGTGGGCGCGGGCGCGGGCGGTGGCTCGACGGCGGGAAGGCCGGGCGAGAAGGCGGGGGAGATCGGAGCCGACGGGGCTCTGGGCCCCGGCCGCGCACACGACAGGTTCGGGGCCCGCCCGCTCACGAACCGCTCGGCCAGGTCGAGGTTGCTGGCGCCAGGCGTCTCGGCGGCGCAGCGGAGGAACTGACACCAGTGCGGATCGTCGACGGCGCCGGCCAGGGCCGCCTGCTCCCAGGCGGCGCAGGCCCGACGGGGCTGCCCGGCTTCCTGCCAGACGACCGCCACCCGAGCGGCCGCGCGCACCTTGTCGCCCGAATAGAAGACCAGATCCTCGAGCTTGCTGGCGGCGCTGTCCACCCGACCCGCGAGCGCCTCGATGCGCGCCGCCAGCTCCAGGGAATCCGGCGAGGTCGGATCCTCGGCGAGCAGATGCACGGCGAGCTCCCGTGATCGCGGGCCGGCGGCCAGCACCTCCGGGTGTCGACGAGCCGCCGGCATCAGCCGCCGCGCCAGGGTGGGACCACGATACAGATCCCGCCATGGATCGTCGTCGGGTGGCTCGGGGGGGACGACCCCGGCCGGGAGTGCCCGCGGCAAAGCTGGAGGGCGAGGTGGGGTCGGAGCCGGATTCGGATTCGCCGCGAGCGCGGGCGTCACGGCCGCGGATGCGGCGGGAGTCGGAGACGCCGGCGCGGGCAAGGCGGTCGGCGGCGACACCCCGGTGGCGGGCGGGGGCGGCTCGGGACCTTCCGCCCCCGGGGCGAGGGCGCCCGGCGCGCTCGAAGGGACCCCTGACGGCGAGGTGCCCTCACCCGGAGCGCCGGCCACCCGCGCGCTCCGGCGCCTCTCGTCGAGTCGCCGGGCGAGATCCGCTGGCCCGTGCACGCGCGCGGCCGCCCACGCGCGATCGAGGACGGCCGGCCTGGCTCCCCCGGCGGCGAGGTAAGCCTCCGAGAAGGTGGCGAGGACCTTCCCTGGGAGCTCGGTCAGGGCCTCCTCGAGCGTGGGCAGATCGAGATCCCCCACCGCGGCCCCCCACACGGCGCGGAAGCGAAAGGTCATCCCACCCATGCCGTCGCGCTCCGCGTGTCGATACTCCTCCTCGGCCTGACTCGACTGGCCCATGGCCAGCCAGGTATCTCCTGCCGCCCGCTCGGCGCGTCGCAACGGGCGCGCGAGCGCCAGTCGCCGCCCCGGGGCCAGCGTCACGACGTTCCGCAGATCGGCCACGAGGGGGATCGGCCGCTGCAGCGCAATCCAGTCGCCCGCGCGCGCCAGCAGGAGCTCGACCAGGCGGGCGCGCTCGGCATCGTGAAGGGCATCCCGTTCCTCGATGGCCTCGAGCTCGGCGATCTCGTCGACGCCGTCGCCGGCGGCGCGCGCGGCCTCGGCGTTGTGCCGGTGCTCGGCCACGGTGACCACCCGGCTGCGGGCGGGGATCGAAGGGTGACCATCGAGGGGCGCGCCGAGAAACCAGGGCGTCCCACCACAGCCACCCGCGAGCAAGGCCGCCACGGCCGCCACGGCCGCCAGGGCCGCGCGCGTCGCCGCCCCACCGCCCACCGTCGCCGAGGGCCCCGCGCCAGACCCGCGGGCAGGGCGGGACCGCGTCCCGCGGCAGGCGGGACCGCCGAGGCTCATGGTCTCCTCCACGACGGTGCGAAGACCACGGCGAACACCACGCCGCCCGCCAGGGCGCCCGAAGCCACGGCCAGCCACCAGATCCCGGCCGCGACCGCGCCGAGGGTGGGTGCGGCCAGGGCCAGCGCGCAGGGCGCGAGCGCGACCGGAAACCAGCCAAGGGCGCGCGGGCCACCGATGGCCATCAACGTCCCGGCCAGCCACAGCGCCACCACCCCGAGCCCGACCCACAGGCGGCTGACCCACGCCTCGGAGAGGGCAGCGTCCTGCGCGATGCCTCCGACGACGAAGCCATCCAGCCGAAACACCGGCGAATGGCCCGGCGCGGGGCCCCGGACCGCCGCCTCGGGCGTGGCGGCCACCTCGACCCCCACCACGGGTCCCATGGCCTCGAAGACCGTGTCGCGGATCTCCTCCGACAGCCGTCCCTCGACCGGCAGATCCAGATCCGACAGCAGCGCCCGCACGACGAGCCGCCCGGCGTTGCGTCGGCGGATCCCCGCGAGGTCCGCCGCGAGCTCCGCCGCTCGCTCCGCCAGCGCCCGCTCGAGCTCCCGCCCGAGGCCGCTGTGGAGGACCAGCCGGGTCACGTCGGCGGTGGTGCTGTGCCAGGGCTCCCGCGCGAGCTCGTCGGCCAGCCGCAGCGTGGCGCTGGCGCGCGGCAGGGCCACCCGCCGCTCCGCAAAGGCGACCCGCTCCACGAGCTCGAGGACCCGCTGGCGGAGCTCGCCCTGCAATCGCGCGAGATCGACGTTCGGTGCCAGCGTCGCCTGCCGCATGGAGCGGGTGATCTCGGCGGCGTCGCTCTCGTCGAGGTTGCGTCCGGCGCGCCCACACAGGCGCCGCACGCGCAGGTCCCCGTCGCCGGCCGCCACCCCTCGGGCGAAGCCGCGCGCGGCGATCGGCGCCGCGTCGTCGTCCGCATCCACCCGGGCCAGCGTGTGGCGCAGCCCGCGCGCGACGTACACCCCGAGGCGATGGGCGATCCGCTCGCGATCCGCGGCGGGATCCAGGCGCACCACCAGCAACGCCTCCTTCCGGTCGGAGGTGACGAGCAGCCTGGCCGCGGCGTCGTCGCTGGCCCGTGCGAGCAGCTGGTCCACCGTCCGGCGATCCTCGGGGATCCCGCCCCGCTCGTCGAGCAAGATCCCTCCGCCGGCCCCGGCACGCTCGTCAGGCCGTCCTCCTGGCCATCCTGCGAGGCGGCCCGAGGCCGCCGAGCTCAACGAGCCGACGGTGTCGGCGATCGACCAGGCCTCGACCACGTCGGGCTCGCCCCGGACGAAGTCCGCGAGCCGCCGCAGCTCGCGCAGGACGATGGGCTCGCCGAGATCTCCGCGCAGGCTGACGAACGCCAGCCGGGCGCCCTGCCACAGATGCGTCTCGAGCCGGAGCTCGGCGCGGCGGTCGAGCTGGAAGACCAGCAACCCCACGCAGGACACCACGACCGGCCAGGGGGCGGCGAAGCGAATCCCGCCCCCCTGGGATGGACCCGAGCGCCGGGGGACCGCCCGGGACAGCTTGGCCACACGTCCCCGGACCAGGGCCTCGATCAGCAGCACCGCGAGGACGGCGATCCCTCCCGCGCACCAGGCGTAGCGGCGGACCGGCTCCACCGGCGCGAACATGCCCAGGGCGGACGCCGCGAGGCCCCCCCCCGAGGCCGCGAGCGCGGCCCGCTGCCAGCTGGGCTTGGCGCGGTAGAGCGCGGGGACGGCAAAGACCGTCAGGAACGCCGCGACCACCAGCAGGGGAAGCAGCGGCGAGAGCGGCACCGAGCCACGATCCGGGACCGGCAACAGGGGCTCCGCCACGGGAGGGCCACCGAGCAGCACCACGCCCGAATCCAGCAGGATGCGTCCGAGCGCCTGCTCCACGCCCGCGAGATGCAGCCGGGCGGTGCTGGCGTCGTCCATCTCGACCAGCAGCCGCACCTCGGTCCCGTCCCGCGACATGAACCAGCCGGCTGCGTCCGGGCGGCGCTCGAGTCGCCGGCGCGCGGCCTCGTCCGGGGCGTCCGTGGCGGCCGCACCGGTGCCGGAGATGCCGACGACCTCGGTCGGGGCTGGCACCGGCGGCGGCGGGGCAATCCCCCCCTCCGCGGGCAACGGAGGCGGCAGGAACGCCGGCAAGAACGGCTCGGTGACCACCTGCCCGTTCGCGCCGAGGTCAAAGGACAAGAGGGAGGATGGCCCGACGACCGCCCGCACACCGGGCAGCTCGGCCAGCTCCCGCTCGGCGCGCGCGAAGGCCGCGCGGTTGACGGGCGACGCGGCATCGTTGACCTGGACCGACAGCAGCCAGCGCCGCTCGAGCGCGAACCGCTCCGAGATCTCGCCGCCCCGTCGCGCGAGGGGCGACCTTGTGGGGGTCCAGGCCGCGTTGCCGATCGCCGCCGTCCGGGCGCCGAGGCCGAGGAGGCGCCCGCCTCCCGCCGCCGGCGACCGGTGACAGGCCAGGCAGGCCAGCGCCGTCAGCAGCCACCTCCGCGTCGGCGAGGACTTCAGCGCAGGAAGGTGGCGGAGTGGGCGTTGGCGATGCACTG
>Ga0265331_10000272_pt1 | contig 57459 bp, 48 predicted proteins | sample 41923metaG_FD_202088 | JGI IMG/M metagenome (GOLD analysis project Ga0265331, IMG submission 202088) | Rhizosphere microbial communities from Carex aquatilis grown in University of Washington, Seatle, WA, United States - 4-19-23 metaG | ecosystem: Host-associated > Plants > Roots > Rhizosphere... | reverse complement strand
AGTGACCAATGACAAGTGACCAATGACAAGTGACCAATGACAAGTGACCAATGACAAGTGACCAATGACAAGTGACCAATGACAAGTGACCAATGACTAACCGCCCGCTATGCGTTACAAGGTTTCACATACAACTGTTTACTCCTACGACGAGACGGTGCCAATTTGCCACAACGAGGTCCGGCTCACGCCGCGAAACGTGCCGCGACAGCGTTGTCTCTCGAACAGGCTCTTGATCAAGCCGCAGCCGGCGTCGATCCAACGGCGGCTCGATTATTTCGGCAACGACGTCAGCTTTTTCACGGTCGAGGAAGGACACCAGAAGCTCACAGTCACCGCCTTGAGCAAGGTGCAAGTCGAGGCCGCCACGCCGCCCGAGGCCGCGGCCACCGCGCCCTGGGACCAGGTCCGCGACGCCCTTGTCGACGACCATACGCCGGTGGGGCTCGACGCCTTCCAGCACGTATTCGATTCGCAGTATGTGCCGACTTCGGCCGAACTGGCCGCATTTACGGCGCCTTCGTTTCCTGCCGGCAGGCCCTGCTTCGAGGCCGTGCTCGATCTGACGCGGCGGATTCACACCGAGTTCGTCTTCGACCGCACGGCCACGAGCGTCAGCACGCCGATCGCCGAGGTATTGCGGGAGCGGCGCGGTGTCTGTCAGGATTTCGCGCACCTCGAAATTGGTTGTCTGCGCTCGATCGGCCTGGCGGCACGTTACGCCAGCGGCTACCTGCTTACGGTTCCGCCACCCGGCCAGCCGCGGCTGGTCGGCGCCGACGCCTCGCATGCCTGGGTCTCGGTCTACTGCGGCCCGGCGGGCTGGATCGACGTCGACCCGACGAACAACGTGGTTCCCTCGACCAAGCACGTACTCTTGGCCTGGGGACGTGACTACGCCGACGTGTGCCCAATCAAGGGAGTCTTCATCGGCGGTGGCGGGCACCGCATGACCATCTCTGTCGACGTGCTGCCGCTCGACGGCGAGCAGGACGCGTGAGCGTTTCGTCCATCGTCGTCGATGGTTCTAATGTGGGTGGTCTTCGTCGAGCATGCCGCAGGTGGTTAACGGCACCTGCCGTACGATCTCTTGTTCGACCATCCGGCAAACTTGCACCGGCACCTTCCGCACCCGCCGCTCGGTGACATAACGCACGGTCTGTACGGGCACGTTACGTGTCTGGACGCGCGGAACATAGCTCGAGGTCGGCACGGGTGTGGTCACGATGTTCGGCTGCCAAATGCGATAGGTCCGCACACGGCCCGGCAACTCGATGCGGACCGGCCGCAACATGCCCGGCCGCCAGTATTGGAGGCCCGTCTTCGGATCGACGTTCCATCCGGCCGGAACCCACTTGAGCCGTTTCACCGGACGGTTTGGCTCGCGGATCTGCTGTTCGATCCATTGCCCCTGGTCGATTTGCACTGGTTCAAAGGTCGTCACCGGTTGTGGCGCGGCGCATGGCTGTACGCGCATGCTCGTCTCGATGACCGGCCGGCGCACCGTATACGGCTCCTCGCGGTACTGGGTCTCCCAAACAGGACGCAACACCTTTTGGCGCACTTCGCGGAAGCTGGTTTTCCACACCGGCTGGCCGGCGCCGGGGTGCTGCTGGGTGTCGTCGGTTGGCCATTCGTCGCGGTACGACAGAGCCAACTGGGGCGGACTCGTGGCTGTCGACACGATCTCGTCGGCCGGTAGCGCCGCCGACACTCTAGCGACGGCGACCAAGGCCAACACACTCGTCCAAACCGCGCTTGCCAAGAATCTCCGCAACCCGATCATGGGAAGTCCCTCCGCGTGAATCTCACAACGTGCCGCGACGCGTTCACGTCAACAAGCACCGTTGCGAATCGCGTGCCGAAGGCGAAGGGACCGCGCGCAATCGTGAAAAGCCGCGGATTCGGCAAGCTGCGGCATGGGAAAGTCTTCCCCAACCTCCGCAATTTGCCGTCCGCCAAGTTCACCGCGTTGTAAATTCTGCCCGCGCAAAGGTACGGGGCCGCTTTCTACTCGGAGCGGTGAGAATGAGACCCGTGCAACGAAGACGTGGTGGCTGGTGGCAGAGCGTCAGCGATGCCCCGGCCAGGTAGCGACCGGGGCATCGCTGACGCTCTGCCCCGGCCACCAAGGATATCTCAACGTGAATGTCTCACCGTCGGCCGCGTGACGAATATGACGCGTGCATCGAGGTTAGTAGACCCCGACTCCGACGCCGACCCTAACACCGGGGCCATACACCCGGGGTCGGACGACACGGTAGGGCGGCAAGGCGACGCGAGCAACGCCACGAGCCACAGGGCGTCGGTAAAGGCGGGCTGAAGCCGGTGTTGCATTAACGGCGATCGTCGTCGCAAGCAAGGCCGCAATCAAAGCAAAACGTTTCATGGCGTTCTCCTTTTTCGCTTCATCGTGGTTCGTCGCAGCAAATCTCGCGCTAGCCGATTCAGCGCCGTGATCGCAATTCCACGGCGGTTGGGCCAATCGCGAACCATGCATGCAGGATAATTAAAAGGCGAAATCGACGCAACCCGATCTACTTACCGGCCGTGGCCACGCTGGTGAGTGGCTTGAGTGTGAGCTCGCGGATAAACAGCTCGGATCCGAGCGCCTGGATCATGATCTTTCCTTTGCGCAGCGCCAGGTCGTTGATCTCGTTGACCGTCGTGCCGTTCAGGCGGACCGTGATTTTGCCTCCGTCGCAAACGCACTCGAGGTTGTTCCATTTTCCCACGGGCTTTTCCTGAGTGTGCTTGCCGCGGAAGCCCTTGACGTTCTTCCAGTCGGGATCGTGGGCCAACTGGTTTACGTATCCTCCCGTGAGGGTCGTCAGCGCCGCATTGGGATTAAAACGGTATCGCATCTCGTGCTTTTCGCCGACTTGCACGTTGCGCATTTCAGCCGCCACCGTGTAGGTGATGGGGTGTTTCGGATTCGATCCGACCATCCGCAAACACCCGGCCTCTCCCTCCGTCAGATCGCAACGGACCGATCGCATCCAACGGTTGCGGATCGCACCGTCGTCGCCGGTGCAGTGCAGCAGGATGCCCCCTTGACGAGCCTGCTCCTCACGCGGCGGCGAACTTTCTTGCCCCCAACGGTAGATGACCGTAAGCAGATAGTTTTCGTATTCCTTCTCCGTCACCAACCCCCCCTCGATCGGACCCGTGATTCGCAATCTGCCGCTGTCGACGGTGAATTGCTTCTCTGGATCATGGTTCTTACCGATGGGTTTGCCGCGCGGCTTGGGCTGCGCCAGCCAGGTGTAAAAGCCTGTCTTGTCGACACCGTTGAAAAGCCTCACCAGGTGGGCGTCGGCCGGCTTAGCGACAGGCGCTCCAGGAATGCCGCCCGTCGAACGGCCTGCCTGATCTTTATTGACAGGTGCGACAGGCTTGGCCGAGGCCATCTGCTCGGGTTGCGTCGCCGCCGGCTTGGGGGTCGCCGGGGTGGATACCGGGGTCGCCTGAGCGGGATTCGCGGTCGACTGGCTTTCGGGCTTTGCCGCCGCCGTGACTTCGGGATTGGGAGCATCGGCACCCGCCGGGATCGCCTTGTCGGTCAACTTGAGCCCGAGGGCCACCAGGATCGGAGCGATCACGGTGGCAAAGGCGCCGCCGACGATCTTGACAATCAGATTATCGGATTCCGAACCATCGGATGCCATGGCGTTCCCCTCCTGTCGAGCGGGCGTGTTCCTTAACTCGTATTCTAGCGAGCGATTCATTGGTATCCAGCAAGGGTCGCCATTTTTTCCAACGAAATCCCCTCAAGGTTAGCACAAAAAACCTGCCTGCCAGACCGGGCTGCCACGGATACAATGGCCCGTTGGTGCCAAGCACCGATCGCGGAGCCACCAGGAAAACCTATGTTGAATCTACACTTCCAGTTCCGCTTGCAAACGATGCTGGCCGTGCTAGCGGTGTTCCTGGCCTGGCTGGGGTACCATGCCGAGCGGAGCCACCGCCAGATGCGCGCGGTGGCCGCCATCGAGGCACTGGGTGGACACGTTTCGTACCGGGGCGATACGGACACGGCCAGCGTCCTGACCCATTGGCTCGAGCGAGGGCTCGGCAAGCATTTCGTTTTTCCCGTGACGGCCGTGTACTTTGCCGGAAGGCCGATCGACGACGCCGACCTCGATAGCCTGGCAGATTTGCCCGCGCTCGAAACGGTGAACCTCGCCAGCACGCCGCTAACCGACATGGGCCTGGAACGGCTGAATGGGCTCAGGCGGCTGAAGCACGTCGACGTCCGCTTCACACATGTTAGCGAGGAGGGGGTGAAGCGGCTCCGTTTGGCGCTGCCCAACGCCAAAGAACAACCCGGCGTAAACACCGGGCCTACGACCGCTGGCGCGGCGAAGCCCGCTAAAGCGGACTGCAAGACAGTCATTTACCATTAACCCGGTCAACAACTGACGACAACACGGTCACTTTGCTAAACGCTCCAGCAACCCTCGATTCTCCTGGATGCTGGCCTCGAAGTGAATCTTGCTTCGTCACGCGAGCGAGCTGAGCCTACTCCACCGAGTCCTATGCCGAATGGCATAGGGCCCGCTCTGCCGAGCGTGCAAGGGCTTCTACCTATAGTGTAAGCCATAATTGTCGATGAGATGAGATGCATGGAGTGCGCCGGGAACCGCGCTCCCCCCGTTGGAATTGGAGCATCGGCAACGTATGATTTCCCAGATGGCGGATTCACCTGTACCACGGGCGGCCGGCTTCCAGGCCGGACCGGCAACGCATACCCCCTTGGCGCTTCGTAACCCCGAGCTTCCGGCGGCGCCCGCCGCCCCGCTCATGCCGCCGGAACGAGTGCCAGTCGAACGTGTGCCAGTGGAACGTGTGCCGCTGGAACGAGGGCCGCAGGCGCGAGATAGCCGCCGTGGCCCATGGATCCGATGGCCCGGGTTTCGATGGGCCGTGAAATGGATCGCCGTCTTGGCGCTGGCCTCGACGGCCACATATTACCGGACTGAGTGGCTGCCACGGGTCAAAATCTGGCTCGACCCTTGGATCACGAAATCCAACGCTCCCGTAGTCAAGCCGCAAAGGGTCGTGCCGGTCGTCACGGCGACGGCGCGAAAAGGCGACATGGACCTGTACCTCAACGGCCTGGGCACCGTGACCGCGTTCAAGACGGTGACGATCAAGAGCCGCGTCGAGGGGGAACTTGTGGAAGTCGCCTTCACCGAGGGGCAGATGGTGTCGGAGGGCGATCTGCTGGCCCGCATCGATCCGCGCCCGTTCAACGTGCAGCTCGCGCAGGCCGAAGGGCAGCTTGCCAGGGACGAGGCGGCGTTGAAAGTGAACGAGCTCACCCTGGCGCGATACGAGGGTCTCCGCTCGTCGAAGGCCGTGACACCGCAACAGGTCGACGAACAAGTGGCGCTGGTGCAACAGAGTGAGGGCGCGATCAAAACCGACAAGGCCATGATCGCCAACGCCCGGTTGCAATTGACCTATAGCCACATCGTGGCACCCATCAGCGGCCGGATCGGCCTGCGGTTGGTGGACCTGGGCAATATCGTACGGGCCAACGACCCGACTGGGCTGGCCGTGATCACGCAGCTCCAGCCAATCGCGTTGGTGTTCACGATCCCTCAGGACAGCATCAACCGCGTACAAAAGAAATTCAACACGGGTGAGCCGCTGGCTGTGGAAGCCTTCGATCGCGACTTCGGAACCAAACTCGCGACCGGCACGCTCCTGGCGATCGACAATCAGGTCGATTCGACGACGGGCACCGTGCGTCTGAAAGCCGTGTTCGAGAACGAAGACAACATGCTGTTTCCGAACCAGTTCGTCAACGCGCGGTTGTTGGTGGACGTCGAGCACAACGCGGTAATCGTGCCCGCCGCGGCGGTGCAGCAAGGTCCCAACGGGACGTTCGTGTACGTCGTTACAGGCGAAGCGGAAGCACAGAGCGTCAAGCTGCGCGGCGTCGTCGCCGGAGCGACCGAGGGGGACCAAACGGTAATCGAAGACGGTCTTTCGCCCGGCGAAGTCGTCGTTACCGACGGGGTCGACAAGCTGATCGACGGCGCCAAGGTGGCGCCCCGCGATCGGAACGCGAAGCCCGCCGACGAGGCGAAGCCGGCGGAGACACCCAAGTAAGCGCGTTTCGACACCGGCAGAGACGCGCAACGCCGCGAAGCGGGCATTGGTGAGAGGTTAGGTGTGATTGGTCAGTGGTCAGTGGTGAACGATTACCGTTGCGCGTGTGAAGTCTCGCCGAACAAAATGACAGATGACAACGGACTAATGACGACCGCCACGCATCCTTCATCGCACCACCTTCCCGCATGAGTCCCTCCCGGCCTTTCATTCTGCGGCCGGTGGCGACCGTGCTGCTGATGGTGGCCATCCTCCTGGCGGGCATGGTCGCCTACCAGCAATTGCCGGTCTCGGCGTTGCCGCAGGTCGATTACCCGACGGTCCAGGTGGTCACCTTCTACCCCGGGGCCAGCCCGGACGTGATGGCCTCGTCGGTGACCGCGCCCTTGGAGCGGCAATTCGGACAAGTGCCGGGCTTGACCCAGATGACCTCGACCAGCTCCGAGGGGTGCTCGGTCATCACTCTGCGGTTCGCGCTGGAGCTCGATATCGACGTTGCCGAACAGCAGGTGCAGGCGGCGATCAACGCCGCGGCTACATTTCTGCCTCGCGACCTGCCCAACCCGCCGATCTACAGCAAGACCAACCCGGCCGACGCGCCGATTCTGACCTTGGCCCTTTCGAGCGAGACGCTCCCCTTGGCCAAAGTCGAGGACCTGGCCGATACGCGGCTGGCGCAGAAGATTTCGCAGTTGTCGGGGGTCGGTCTGGTGAGCATCAGCGGCGGTCAGAAGCCCGCCATTCGGGTGCAGGCCAATCCCATGGCGCTTTCGGCGCTGGGGATGAACATGGAAGACCTGCGGATCGCGCTGGCGTCGGCCAACATCAACCAGGCCAAGGGGAGTTTCGACGGCAGCCGGCAGGCCTTCACGATCGGCGCCAACGACCAGCTTCTGACCAGCGAAGCCTACCGCAAGCTGATCATCGCCTACCGCAACGGCGCGCCGGTGCACCTCGCGGATGTGGCCGAGGTGGTCGACAGTGCCGAAAACATTCGGCAAGCGGCCTGGATGAACGATACGCCGGCCGTGATCCTCAACATCCAGCGGCAACCGGGAGCGAACATCATCGAGGTCGTCGACCGGATCAAGGCCCTGCTTCCACAGCTCAAGGCTTCGCTCCCCTCGGCCGTCTCGATCGAGATCCTGACCGACCGCACGATCACGATCCGGGCCAGCGTCGAAGACGTGCAGTGGGAGCTGATGTTCACGATCGCACTGGTCGTGATGGTCATTTTCATGTTCCTGCGCAACGTGGCGGCCACGATCATACCGAGCGTCGCGGTGCCGCTGTCGCTGGTGGGCACCTTCGGGTTCATGTACCTGCTGGATTACAGCCTCAATAACCTGACCTTGATGGCCCTGACGATTTCGACGGGGTTCGTGGTCGACGACGCGATCGTGATGATCGAAAACATCGCGCGGTATATTGAAGAGGGCGAACCTCCCTTGCAGGCGGCGCTGAAGGGGTCGGAGCAAATCGGTTTCACGATCGTCTCGCTCTCGGTCTCGCTGATCGCCGTATTGATCCCGCTGTTGTTCATGGGCGACATCGTGGGACGGCTGTTCCGCGAGTTCGCCGTGACCTTGAGCGTGACGATTCTGCTTTCGGCGATCGTCTCGCTGACCTTGACGCCGATGATGTGCGCCAAGTTGCTCAAGCACACGCCGCCGTCGGGGCACGGCTTGCTTTACCGGGCCAGCGAATGGGCCTTCGACGCGGTGATCTTTCTGTATGGGAAAACCCTCGACGTCGTTTTGCGCCACCAGGTGCTGACGGTGCTGGTGGCCCTGGCCACGCTCGCCGGCACGGTGTACCTCTACATCGTCGTCCCCAAGGGATTCTTCCCGGTGCAAGACACGGGCGTGATCATGGGCATTTCCGAGGCGCCGCAGAGCACCTCGTTCGAGGCCATGCGCGAGCGACAATTGGCCCTGAACCGGGCGATCCTGACCGACCCGGCGGTGGAGAGCCTCTCGAGCTTCATCGGCATCGACGGCACGAACACGACCGTCAACAGCGGCCGGATCCAGATCAATTTGAAACCGGTCGAGGAGCGAGAGATCAACGCCGTGGAAGTGATCCGGCGCTTGCGGCCGGCGCTGGCCAAGGTGCCCGGAATCACGCTTTTCATGCAGCCGGTGCAAGACCTGACCGTCGAGACGCGCGTCAGCCGCACGCAGTACCAGTACAGTCTGGAAGATCCCGACGGCGCGGAGTTGAACGAATGGGCCCCGCGGTTCGTCGCCGCGCTCGAAGCCCTGCCGCAGTTGCGCGACGTGGCCAGCGACCAGCAAAGCGACGGGCTGCAAACGCGGGTGGTGATCGACCGCGACACGGCCTCGCGGCTGGGCATCACGCCGCAGATGATCGACGACGCGCTTTACGACGCGTTCGGGCAGCGGCAGGTTTCGATCATGTTCACGCAGTTGAACCAGTACCGGGTGGTGCTGGAGGTCAAGCCGGATTTCAAGGACGAGCCCAAGGACCTGACGGAAATTTACATCCGCGCGGTGGGTGGCGGCAGGACGCCCTTGAGCGCGTTCACTCGTATCGAGCGGACGACGACCCCCTTGACCGTAAACCACCAGGGACAGTTCCCCGTGGTGACCGTGTCGTTCAATCTGGCACGGGGCGTTTCGCTGGGTGAGGCGGTCGAGGCGATCAACCAGGCCGAGGACGAGCTCGGTTTGCCGGCGAGTATTCAGGCCGGGTTTCAGGGTACGGCCGAAGCCTTCCAGGCCTCGCTGAAAAACGAGCCGCTCCTGATCCTGGCCGCCCTGGTCACCGTCTACATCGTGCTGGGCGTGCTCTACGAGAGCTACGTTCACCCCGTCACGATCCTCTCGACGCTCCCCTCGGCTGGCGTGGGCGCGCTGGTGGCGCTGTTGTTGTGCCAGATCGACTTGAGCGTGATCGCCCTGATCGGAATCATCCTTTTGATCGGGATCGTCAAGAAGAACGCGATCATGATGATCGACTTCGCGCTGGAAGCCGAACGCAAGGACGGAAAGTCGCCGCGCGAGGCGATCTACCAGGCCTGCTTGTTGCGCTTTCGCCCGATCATGATGACGACCATGGCGGCGCTGCTGGGCGCGGTGCCGTTGGCCTTCAGCCACGGCACGGGGGCCGAGCTGCGCCGGCCGCTGGGGATCACGATCATCGGCGGATTGATCGTGAGCCAGGTGCTGACGCTCTACACCACTCCGGTGATCTACCTCTGGTTCGACCGGCTGGCAAAGTGGATCCGGCCACGCCCAGCCGTTTCGCTGACACCGGCGCAAGCTCACGCAGAGATATAAGGCATTAGTTGGGACGCGCGCGGCGACAACCGACAACTGACAAGCAACCGCCATGAGCCTCTCCACCCCCTTCATCCATCGGCCGGTCGGCACGACCTTGCTGACGCTGGCGATCATGCTGGCGGGGGCCCTGGGCTATTTGCTGTTGCCGGTTTCGCCGCTGCCGCAGGTCGATTTTCCGACGATCGAGGTCCGCGCCCAGCTCCCTGGTGCCAGCCCCGAGACGATGGCCTCCGCCGTGGCGACGCCGTTGGAACGGCAATTCGGCCGTATCGCTGGAATCACCGAAATGACCTCGAGCAGCTACCTGGGGCTGACGACGATCACAATTCAATTCGACCTGACCCGCGACATCAACGCGGCGTCGCGCGACGTGCAGGCGGCGATCAACGCCGCCCGGGGACGGTTGCCCACGAACCTGCCGAGCAACCCGACTTACCGCAAGGTCAACCCGGCCGATGCGCCGATCGTGATCCTGGCGGTGACGAGCGACACCTACACCAAGGCGCAAATGTACGATGCCGCCGCCACGATCTTGCAGCAACGGCTGGCGCAGGTGCGGGGGGTCGGGCAAGTGATCGTCGGCGGCGGGGCTCCGCCGGGCGTGAGGGTCGATGTGAACCCGACACTCCTGAACCACATGGGCGTCGGACTGGAAGATGTCCGCGCGGCGCTGGCCAGCGCGAATGCCAACCGGCCCAAGGGCCAGATTCAAGACGCACATCATGCCTGGTCGATCAGCACCACCGACCAGTTGCTCACGGCCGAAGAGTATCGGCCGCTGATCGTGACCTATCGCAACGGGGCGCCGGTCCGCCTGGCCGATGTTTCGGTCGTCACCGATTCGGTCGAAGATCTGCGGGCCGACGGCATTACCGACCTCAAACCTTCGATCACTTTGGTCGTCTTCCGCCAACCGGGGGCCAACATCATCGCCACGGTCGACCGCATCCTCGCCCTGCTACCGCAGCTCGACGCGCAAATCCCGGCCGACATGGAGCTTTCCGTGGCTTTGGACCGCACGACGACGATCCGGGCGAGTGTCGAAGACGTGCAATTCACGCTGGTGATTTCGATCGGCCTGGTGATCATGGTGGTGTTCCTGTTCCTGCGCGACGCGCGGGCCACGCTGATTCCCAGCGTGGCCGTGCCGGTCTCGCTGGTGGGAACGTTCGGCGTGATGTACCTGGCCGACTACAGCCTCGACAATCTCTCGCTGATGGCGCTGACCATCGCCACCGGCTTCGTGGTCGACGACGCGATCGTGGTCATCGAAAACATTGCCCGGCACCTGGAAGACGGCGTACACCCCTTGGCCGCCGCTTTGCTGGGGGCCAAGGAGATCGGTTTCACCGTGGTTTCGATCAGCATCTCGCTGGTGGCCGTTTTCATTCCGATCCTGCTGATGAGCGGCATCGTCGGCCGGCTGTTCCGCGAATTCGCCGTGACGCTCTCGGTGGCGATCGCGGTTTCGCTGGCGGTCTCGCTGACGACCACCCCGATGATGTGCGCCACGATGTTGAAGTGGAAAGGCCGCGAGCGGCGTGGAGCGTTGTTCAACGCCAGCGAGCGGGCGTTCGATTGGGTCTTGGGTTGGTACGAGGCGACGCTGGCCTTCGTGCTCAGGCACCGGGCCATCACGATGCTCGTCACGCTTTCGACGATCGGTTTCACGGCCTACCTGTACGTGATCGTACCCAAGGGCTTTTTCCCGCAGCAGGACACCGGCCGCCTGACCGGCAACCTGATGGCCGACCAGGACACGTCGTTCCAGGCGATGGGCACGTTGCTGCGTCAATTCGCCGCCGCCGTCGGCGAAGATCCGGCTGTGGAAAGCGCCACCGCATTCACCGGAGGTCAAAACGGCGGCGCCACCAATTCAGCGCGGATGTTCGTGGTGCTGAAACCGCTCGAGGATCGCAAAATCAGTGCCGACGAGGTCATCGCTCGGATTCGCGGCAAGACGTCCAAACTTCCCGGCGCCACGCTTTTTCTGCAGTCCGTGCAGGACCTGCGCATCGGGGGACGCGGCAGCAGCGCACAGTACCAGTACACGATCAAAGGCGACAGCCTCGACGACCTGAACGAGTGGGGCCCCAAGTTGCTGGCCGCGATGCGCAAGATACCGGGCCTGGTCGACCTCAACACCGATCAGCAAAACAAGGGCCTGCAACGGTCGCTGGTGTTCGACCGCGACGCGGCGGCGCGGTTGGGCATCACGCAGCAAATGATCGACGACACCCTCTACGACGCCTTCGGCCAGCGGCAGGTTTCGACCATGTACAAGCCGCTCAACCAGTACCACGTGGTCATGGAGGTCGAGCCGGAATTCTGGCAGAACCCCGACCAACTGCGCCATATTTACGTGCGCGGCGCCAACGACGCCCAGATTCCTCTGGCCGCGCTCTACCGCGACACGTCGACCAACACGCCCATTCAGGTCAACCATTCCGGCCTGTTTCCCTCGGTCACGATCTCCTTCAACCTCACTCCGGGCACGTCGCTTAGCGAAGTGGTCCCCGAAGTCGAGCAAGCGGCCCACGACCTGGGAATGCCCGCCACGGTACAGGGGAGTTTTCAGGGCACGGCCCAGGCCTTTCAGGAGTCGCTGCGCAACCAGCCGCTCTTGATCCTGGCGGCGCTGGTGACCGTGTACATCGTGCTGGGCATCCTGTACGAAAGCTACATCCATCCTTTGACCATACTCTCGACGCTCCCCTCGGCGGGTGTTGGCGCGCTGTTGGCCCTTTTGTATTGCCGCACTGAGCTGAACGTGATGGCCCTGATCGGCATCCTGCTCTTGATCGGGATCGTGAAGAAGAACGCCATCATGATGATCGACTTCGCCTTGGAGGCCGAGCGCAAGGATGGCAAGTCGCCCGAGGCGGCCATCTTCGAGGCCTGCGTCTTACGGTTCCGGCCGATCACGATGACCACCATGGCGGCCTTGCTGGGCGGGCTTCCCTTGGCTTTGGGCACGGGCACAGGGTCTGAGTTGCGCCGGCCGATGGGCATTGCCATCGTCGGCGGGCTGATCTTTAGCCAGATGCTGACCTTGTACACGACGCCGGTGGTCTATCTGTATCTCGACCGCCTGCGGCTCTGGTTCGAGCGGCGGAAGCGGTCCAAGGCGCACCACCCAAGCCATACTTTGGTCGGCCATGAATGAAGCCTATCTGGCTGTTCGGAGTCAGGGCAAATCCCATAACCGCCTTGTGCCGCAGGCGTAACGCCTGCCACGCCACCCATGGGTTCTTGTCTGCTTCGTTATGCGCGGCAGCGCAACTTCGTAAGATGCCAGGGGCTCGCCCCCTGGAGTTTCACGTTGGTCGTCTAGATCGAAAGCGGCCGCCAGCCCCGTCGTCGGTGTCGCCTCGCAGGCCGCGTTCGGCGGCCTGCGAGGCGACACGGACGAAAGCGGGTAACCAGGGTGGGAGCCTGCGTATCTAGAAATACAACGGCCCGCTTAAAGGCTGGGATCGATCAAATGATGGCACCGGATTGCCCGCGACCCACTGCGCGGGTGCCCCGGACTCACGCTGGCAGCTAAAATCCGCAGGCCCAACTCTCCCTTCCCACTCGATTGCCCTGCCGCTGCCCTTGGCAGCGGCAGGGCAATCGGTGCTCAAAAACAGGAATGGCGGCCGCCTTGGATAGCTGCCAGCGTCACAGACCACCGGGCAAGCCGATGGCATGCGATCGTCGACTTTTCGGAAACTCGTCTTAGCCTTTAAGCGGGTCGTTGTAGAAATAAGCGTGAAGCCGGGGTACAAATGTAATGGGTCGGGTGCGAGCACTTGGCCTCAAGACGATGTACCCCGTAAGCGCCAAAGGCCGCATTACGCCCTACGGCCTGGGCCGAAGGCGTGCCGGAGAATCGTCTTGATTGCTTCGCGATCGCCGCTGGCCCAAGAGACGATCTTGGCGCCGGCCAGCATAATGCCCATCGCCAGCCAGCACAGCAAGAACGTCCCGCCGCCGATGACGGTGACGGCCAGAAACGGCGCCATGGCGAGCTTGTTGCCGTTGACGTCGAGGGTCAGCTTTTCCCCGCCCACCGTGTCGGCCCATTGCCGGAAAAGCTCCGACGATTCTTGCGGAGCCCGCAAGCCGTCGTAGAGGGCGCCAAAGACCTTGAGCGTCGTCCAAAGCCCGACCAGTATTACCACGAGGCCCAGGCAGGTGGCGACGAAACGCCCGCCCCCTTCGAAGGAGAAGGAGGTCGGGGCGATGTTCGGGTCGTTCGCGCGCGGTGCGAATTCATCTTGTTTCATAGGAGCTGATGGTATCAACCAACTCCCACCTCGGCCAGCGGGCCGACCGCAACGGTGGTGCAGACGGTAAGAGGGTACTTCGCGAGCACGGCCACCAATTGATCGAGCGTGACGGCGTCGACGGCGTCGAGGTCGTCCTTCACCGAACGGTACTCGCGGCGGTAGGTCCAGTTCGATCCCAAGTTGAAGAGCCGGCCGCGTGGCCGCTCGCTCGACAACACAACGCGCGAGTTGATCTTGTTCTTGGCCTGCTCGAGCTCGGCCGCGGTCACGCCGTCGGCCTCGACTGCGCGGTAGATCTCAAGCACGCGCCGCAAGTTGTCGGCCGTCTGCTCGGGTTCGCAACTCAGGTAGGTCATAAAGAGCCCGGTTCCCTCGTAGTCGCCATGCCCCAGGTTGGCGCTTTCGGCCAGGCCAGGATCGACCAGCTCCCAGAAGAGCCGGCTGCCCGAGTCGTCGCCCAGGATGGTCGCCAGCAGCTTGGCGGCGAAGCGGTCGTCGTCGGTGGCACCGGGGCCGTTGGCAAGCTGCAAGACGTATTCTTGCGTGGAGCTTTCTTTCAGCAGGCATTCGAAGCCCGAGTGCGGCGCCGCCCGCTCGACCTTGCGGCCGGTTTCGAACGGCTCCCAGCGGCCGCAGCACTCGCCGGCCGCGGCCACTAGCGCTTCGAAATCGACCTGGCCGGCCGCCACCAGCGCGATGTTGCCAGGGCTGTAACGGCGGCGGAAATAGTCGCGCATCGAATCGACCTTCAGATCGGTGATGCTTTGGATCGTGCCCAAAACGCTACGGCCCAGCGGGTGCCGGCCGAAGTGCGAGGCGCGGACGTGGTCGTCGGCGCCGAAAGGGGGCTGGTCGGCATACATCCGGATCTCTTCGATGATCACCTTCTTTTCGGTTTCGAAGTCGTCGTCGCGCAGCGAGGGCCGCAGGATATCGCTCAGTAGCGCCATGGCCGGCCGCAGGTACTCGGGGAGCACGGCGGCGTGGTAGACCGTGTGCTCCTCGTTGGTGAAGGCGTTGTAATGGGCCCCCATTTCGTCGAACTCGCGGTTCACGTCGTCGGCTGAGCGCGTGGGGGTGCCTTTGAACACCATGTGTTCGAGAAAATGGCTCACGCCGGCCACGTCGTCGGTCTCGTCGCGGGCGCCGGTCTTGACGAAAAAACCCAAGGCGGTCGAACGCGCATCCGAGTTGCACTCGGCGACGACTTCCAGGCCGTTTGGCAACACGTGTTCACGAAACTCCAACGGGCACCTCCAACGGTTTGGGGCCGAGCGTCACGATCGTGAAGTCGCTCGGCCGATGTGCGGCCAGGTAGGCGTTGATGGTCTCGCGCGACAGCGAGTCGACGATCGCGCCCACCTCGTCGAGCGTCCGCACGCGGCCCAGGTAATACCAGTCGCGGGTTAGCGCCGAGGAGCGGGCCGAGCTTGACTCTTGCTGCATGATCTGACCGCTTTTGATGCGTGCCTTGAGGCGATCCAACTCGGCCGATTCGATCCCCTCGCTGAGGCGGATGATTTCGCCAAGCGTCACGTCGAGCGTTTCCTGCGCACGCTCGGCGCTGGTGCCCGCGTAGCAGAACACGCTGCCGCGGTCCAACAGCGTGCTGTGCGAGGCATAGACCGAATAGCACAGGCCGCGCTTTTCGCGGACCTCGGTAAACAGTCGCGAGCTCATTCCGCCGCTGAGCACGCCCACCGCCGCCGCGGCCTGGTAGTAATCGGCGTCGCGGTAGGGCACACTGCGGTAGGCGATGCCGATTTGTGTCTGGTTCGAATCGTGCGGCAGGTGGGTACCCTCCGACGACACATCTCGCTCTTTGATCGCCGGCGCCGACGCCGGCTTCCAATCGGCGAACAACTCGCCGACGTGATCCAAAAGCGCGGGCCAGTCGACCCGGCCCGCCACGCCCAGGATGGCGCCGTTGGGGCGGTACGCCCGGCCGAAGAAGCCGCGGATTTCGTCGATGTCGATCGTGTTCAGCGCTTCTCGTTGCCCCTGGCTGAGGCGGCCCCACGGCTCGGGAAAGTGCCGCCGCCGCAATTCGAGCATGACCTTTTGCGCCGGTTCGTCTTCCACGCCCGCCAGGTCTTGCAAGGCCGTCATACGCCCGGCTTCGAGCTGGTCTTCGGGCAGGTGCGGGCGGCGGATCACGTCGGCGTAAACCGCCAGCGCCGGGTAAAGGTTTTTCGAGAGCGTCGCGCCGCGGAAGCTGACATGGGCCTCGGCGACACCCTCGCCGCGTTCGACCCCCAGGTTATCGAGGTCGTTGACCAACTGCCGGTTGTCGCGTGGTCCCGCGCCGCGCATCGCCAATTCGCAGACCATCGTACTCAAGCCATTGCGGTCGGCGGGCTCCCAGGCCGTGCCGGCGGGGACGCGGAACGTGAACGCCGCCGACTCGACCGACGGCATCGGTTCGGCAATCAGCACCAGGCCGTTGGCATAGACGTGCGATAAGATCGACTGTTTCACGGGAACTCCAGGTGTGGAATATCCGGCATAGGGCCGCGTTTCGAGCCCGTGGCCGCGAAACACGAACGCCGCGCCACCTGCTGAAGTATACGGCTCAACAGGCTGTAGAGAGTAGCCTTTTGGCGACCCGATCGCAACCGGGGGGACGCAAGTTGCAAACGAACCCTAAGTGCTTACTGAAAAGCGAGTTAAACTACCTCAGCAGCTCATACCGCACGCTTGCTCCCTTCTCGGCCGTATGAAAGCGGATGACTTTGGCGCGCAGGTTCCGGTTCAGGCCATGCACGGCATCGGCCAGCGCTTGGGCGCGGCGTGCCGGGCTGCAGGAATTTAAGGGATTGTGGATTTGACGCGGCCAACCCTGGGCTTCGAAAGCGGCCATGACCGCCATTTGGTTGCGCGCCTTGGCCTGAAATTTCTTGACCGCGATCTCGTCGACGTGAAGTACGAGCAAACGCGAGTCCCACCGCGGGTTGCCCATTCCTTCAGTGCCACGGGCGCGATGCGCAGCACCCTTGACGTTTTTGGCACGCGGCTTTCCGTTGGCCGAGCGCAGTTCGGCCGCATAGGCGGCGCCCGCCACCGTCAGAACGAAATGCGTGGCACGGGTGAACGTAGGTTTTCGCGGTTTGTTACCACCGCGGCGCCCGCGGCCTTGACCCAGGTCGCGAGCGTCGACCAATTTCTTGTCGGCCAGCCAGCGACAATCGGCCACGGTCAAGCCGGCCGAAAGCAATTCTTCGAGCCGCAGGCAATAGTCCCAGGCATCGCGTCCCGTGTCGCGGGCAAAACTGGTCGCGTCGTTCAGCAACACCAGGGCCGAATGAAACCGTCGTTCGGCCCACGCCCCTCCTCGGTCGAGCGGAAAAGTCATGATCTCGTTTCCCCGGCCTGTGGTTCAAGCGCACCCCTCCCTCATTACAAATTGAGATCCGCGGCCAAAACCGGACATTGGGGTCATGACTTGGTAGGAATTTTCCAATTAAGACGAGTTTTCCGACGTCTCGCGGCCCGTGGCCGCCTCCAAAAACTCAGATTTACACCATTAGGGGGCGACAACGGTCCGCACTGTCCGCATGCTGCTGGTGTTCGCCACAAATGATGGCACCACTTCGATTTGCGTCGACTCAGACTGCGGACAGTAGCCCTCTCCGCAACGGTCCGCAATAGCCTGACGGTCAGCGCCAATGAAACGCCGCCGAGGGTGTTGAGCTACCGAGGCCATCGAGGTCGCAGGGGGCATCGATCGTCTAACGATCGGCAATTGATTTGCCATTCCATCCTCTAATGGTTTGCCGACCGCCGGCGCTTTCATTTCGTCGCCACCATGATAGCCTGAATCACCCCACCAGATTTGCGTATAGGGCGTTAAGCCACAGGCCGTTTTTGGCAGCTTCATCCCTCATCCTTCCTCCTTCATCCCTCATCCTTCCTCATTGCAATGGCAACCGCCCTGGTGCTCTTGAGCGAATTGCACGACCAGCCGGTGACGCGCTTTTCGCTGACTGACGGGAAGTTTGTGTGTGGTCGTTCTCCCGAGTGCGATTTCGTGTTATTTCACCGGAGCGTCTCGCGACGACACGCGGAAATTGAAGTCACCGGAACGCGCATCGAGGTGCGTGATCTCGACAGCCGCAACGGCACATTTCTGAACGGCAACCGCATCGATTCGGCCACGCTCACGCTGGGTCACATCTTGGGGCTCGGAAGGATATCGCTGCTGCTGACGAGCGAGCCGCCCGCCTTAAACGAAATTGAACCCGAATTGGAGACGGCAAGCGGAAGAGATCTCGTCTTGCCGGAGCCGGCTGATCCTCGATTGCCGACCCTGTCGGCCGCCGAACGGCGGGTCGTCGATTTGGTGTTGGAAGGCCTGGCCGAAAAGCAGATCGCCCGCCGGCTGGGGATCAGCCCGCACACGGTCCACAACCACTTGCGCGAGATCTATCGCATTCTGGAGGTTCATACCCGCTCGGAACTGCTCGTGCGACTGCTGCCGAGGTCCCCGGGAGATGAGACGACAAAGAACGTTCGCCCTCGGCGTCCTGGTGATCGTTGATGGCCGCGAAATCGGTAGCCTGTTTAGGTCATTGATTCAAGGATTTTCCTTGCAAAAATCGTTTTTGCCTCGTCGATTTTCTCGCGATCGCCGGAGCTCCTTGGCGCCTTCATCCCTCATCCTTCATCCCTCATCACATGCCTTTCGCAAAAACACGCACGGAATCGCTCGACTCGATTAGCCCGGTACCACAGGGGACGGAGCGAACGAAGGCTTCCGCCAAAGCGCTCCCTGAGTCTCCGGCGAAAAAAATCGCTCGCTTTCTTCACCGGATTTCCGATGTTCTGCTCTGGACGATCGTCATTGGGTTGGTCGCGGTTCTGTGGCCGAATATCCTGGCTCCGCTCGCCACGAAGCGCGTCGTCTTGTTGACTGGTCCTGACGGCGGTTTCGACCGCCACCTGGGCAAAGACCTGCGACAAACATACCGGCTGGCCACGCCAGGCAGGTTTTGGGGACGTCATTTCGAGTTCGAAGACGAAGTGACGCAAGGCTCGGAGGAGAACCGCGAAATCGTCGATCGCGACTCGGCCGGAACGCACATCGCTTTTGCCCTCGACGGGTTCGAACCGACGCCGAATATTCGCAGCATGCTTAAGTTGTTCGAAGTACCGTTGCACATCGTCGTGCGAAGGGATTTTTACGAGAGGTGCCAGCCGGGAGATAGGACAGCCAGAACATTCGCGGATATTGCCCGCGTGCTCCGCACGAGCAGTCGGCGGAACGTGTACCTGGGCCTGGATAAGAGCGGTGCTCGACAAGTGGCGAAGATCGTGCTCAAGCACCATCATGTGGATGTCGAGGCGGTCGACTGTCGGCGCGAATACGATCTGAACGACGTCCAGTACGCGCTGGTCGACGGCCGGATCGACGTGGCCTTTGTCATCGGGCGGCTTGGTTCCGCTTCGATCCAGTTCCTGGCCGATTCCCAAGAGTGCTACCTGCTCGGGCTCGATGGCGACGTCGAGGGGCTCACCGACGCGAATCGTTTTCTGCGAACGATGTCGATCGCGAAACACGTCTACGGCACCAACGAATTTCAGCCGGCGGCCATCAACACGGTTGCGGCGAGCGAAGTCTTGATCTGTTCCGCCTCCATGTCGAAAACCGACGCCTTCTGGCTGACGTCGTCGCTCGACGAATTCCTGGTCTCGCACTTTCCCGAGGAGGTCGGGGCGAGAAACCTGGCGTCGGACGGAGAGCAGCCTTCATTCAAGTACCCGCAACACGCCGGTGCGAAAGCGTTTGCCGAGGGGAGCGCGCCTTGGTTCGTGCAGAGCACCAACTATGTTTTGCTGATGATCTTGTTGCCCGCCATTGTCGCATTTTTGCAACGCGCGCCGACGGCGATCGTGCAATGGTTCACCGGCCACGGACCAGACGGCGCTCCGCCTCCGCACACTTCGCCCCCCGCAACTGTCTCCACATTGCCACCGACATCGCCACCAACCCTGCCACCAACCTTGCCACCGACATCGCCGCCGATGGCCGCCGTCGAAGCGACGTCGAAACGCTACGACAAACTTCATGCCGAGCTGGAAAAACTCTTGTCGGAACTGGAGCAGCACGCGCCTCCTTTAGCGGAGCAGGAAGCGGCCGACTTCGCCGCGAAAATCTGGGCTTTGCGGCGGGACGTCGCCCTGAGTGTCATGCATGGCCAGATTGATCACCACCAGGGCGATTCGCTCCGCGGTGGCCTGCGAAACCTGCAAGTCGATCTGGCACAACTGCAACCAACTCCACACCCTTCACCCGCGGTCGTGCCCCAAGCGCCAATGCCCGCCGTGGGGGTGAAGGCGGCGAAAAAGAAACAATGACCGGCTTAAGGGCTAGGGCGAGTTTCCGCAAAGTGGAACATGACATGCCACCGGCTTGCCCGGTGGTGTGTGACGCTGGCAGCTACCCAAAGCGGCCGCCATTCCTGTTTTTGTACCCCGATTGCCCTTCTGCTGCCAAAGGCAGCGGCAGGGCAATCGGGTGGGGGAGCTCGTTCACCCTGAATTGGAAGAGCCACACCGTCAAATCGCCGGAGCCCACGTGCCGCTGCCCTTCTAGACGGCCATCGTGAAGCTCCAGGGGGCGAGCCCCTGGCATCAGCTTTTGTCAACCCTCAACCTTCATCCCTCCCTCTCATGCCCCCACCATCCGCCGGCACGACCAGCCCCCATTGCCCCGGCGTGCTCTCGAATCGTTTGCCCACGGCCTTGTCGCTCTTGGCCGACGCGCTGGCCTACGCCAACGACGTGGCGGGCGACCCTTGGGAGTTTGCCGTCTCGATGGCTGAGCTTTCGGCCGTCGGCGTGACGGCCGCCGATTGCCGCTGGCTCAACCGCAAGGGCTATATCGACGCCCGGACAACGCCCTGCGCCCGCGCAACGCCGCGCTCTGGAACAAACGGCCGGCGACGGACCGCGGCACGCGGCGCTTTATCGATCACGCCGGCGACCTGGTTCGTACTGACGCCGCAGGGCAACGAGCTCCTGCGGAGCTTCCAGCGCGGCGAGGCTGCGTTGGCCGTGGCGGCGGCGCTTGACAACATGCACGCCGCGCAGGCCGCCGCGCGGCCACGCTGGGACGCCGACCGCCGCGAGTTGTGGCTGGGCGCGGTGCTCATCAAACGCTTCCGCGTGCCCGCCGAAAACCAGGAGATCATCCTGGCCGTCTTTGAGGAAAGCGACTGGCCGGACTGCATTGAAGATCCGTTGCCCCCCAAGCCCGAGCTCGACTCGAAGCGCCGGCTGCATGACGCGATCAGGGCGTTGAATCGAAGCCAGAGACATCCCCGTATCGTGTTTTTCGGCAATGGAAATGGCTGGTCGATCCGCTGGCGCTTAGCCGAAAAGTCGTGTTAGGAATCCATGTGCGACTTCCCCCAGATTGACACCAGATTGCCCGTGGACGGCAGCGCACTTTCAGACACAATATCATTGTCTCTCGACCATACCAGATACAGGCTGGCGGCCGATTACACGTCGATCCACTGGAGGAAAACATGGCAATAAAGTCGATCAAACTTCCCGAGAAAGAAATAAGATTGGGCAGAAAGCGCCCGATCGCACGAGGTCCGCGCCTCAGTCTTCACAACTACACGAAGCGCAGCCTTCCGGCGCCGCCAGCCAATTGTGATTATGCGCCGGCCGCAACGGCATCGTTAGCCAAGGTATATGGCAACGATACTCTGGGAGATTGCGTTATCGCAGGCATCGCCCACGTCGTCGGCGTATTGACTGGAAACGCGGGCGCGGCGCCCTTCCTTTATTCTGACGGCCAGATCACTTCGCTGTATAGCGCGATCGGCGGTTACGTGCCAGGAGACCCATCCACGGACCAGGGCTGCGACGAGCAAACGGCCCTGGCCTATTGGGAGAACAACGGAGCACCGGCGGGAAGTCACAACATCGCGGGGTGGATTGCGGTGAATCCCGCCGACCCAAATGAATATCGAACCGCCCTGTGGCTCTTCGAGAACCTGTACTTCGGCTTTGAAATGCCGGATGCCTGGATCAATCCGGCTCCGTCGTCGTCGGGCTTCACTTGGTGCGTCGCCGGCGCCCCCGACCCATCCAACGGCCATTGCGTCGCTGGAATCGGCTATTCGGCGGAAGGCGTCGCCATCAGCACATGGGGGATGACCGGTTGGCTCACCGACGGCGCGATCGCCAAGTACTGCGCGGGAAGCGCGCATGGCGAACTCTACACGGTCGTCAGCCAGGACGGGCTCGACAAGGCCACAAAAAAGGCTCCCAGCGGCTTCGACTGGAGCCAGTTGCTTGCAGATTTCGATTCGATGGGCGGAAGTGTTCCAATAGGTTAGCTGGGCTCTGTTCTCATTAACGCACTTAGTCTCTTTCTAGCAAGGAGCGAGAACGAACTGGCACGCCATTCTCAGGCAATGCCGCCCACAGCGTTGTCGCCACAGGTGCAACGTGCGTTCGATTCGTACGTTCCAGCGCCGATTTGTGACCAGTTCTAGCAAGGGGACCGTTGACGCACGAAATTCCTGTGCAACCGCCCCCAGATTGACACCAGATTGCCCCTAGACAGCGACTGCGTGCCGCAAAAGGATGTAATCTTCGGGGGACTCAGAACGTACAAGAACGAAACGTCTGATTTAGGGCGAACCCCGCACGTCGCCCGGCCGGGGTTTTCGTGAGGACCACAATGGCACAACAGATGATTAACCCCAAGGAAATCGCCTGGATTCTCTTTTTCGGCGCAATTGGAGGCAGTCTCTCTCTCGTGTATGCGGCAACGGTGGGACAACCAATCCCAGGAAGCCTTTGGGTGGCCGTCCCGGGATCCGTTGTCCTGGGAACGTTTGCGGCCTTCATCGGGGTCTATGTAATCGCCAACACCGACACGAGCGATTTCCTGCGCTGCCTCGGGTTCTCGCTTCTTTGCGGCTTCGCCTGGAAGCCGGTGTACGATGCAGGCAGTGCCCTGGTGACTCAGCAAACGCGAGCGACTCAGATAGACAAGGTTCAGCAACTGAATGAGAAAGTAAGTGAAGCTGTCAGCGAGGTTACGTCGAAAACGACAAAGCCAACTGCAGACGATATTGCTAAAGCTGCATCCGCCGCGCTTTCGGCCATCGATGAAGCGCATAAAACTGGCGAAGTGGAGGTCAAGATCGGCGCTCTTCAGCAAGCATCTGCGCTGAACGACGCGTTGAAGACGCTGAAGGACGAGGGAAAGCTCCCGACTGAGAGCGAAGGTCAACTTCACACACTCGATCAAGTGGTTACCCTTCACCGAACTGCAATCGATGCGTCGTTGAGCGCCCTCAAGAACCCAACACAAGACACATATTAACGCCGCCCACGACCGACTTTGCCGGTCGCGCCCCAAGTTAACGGAATTTCCCTCATGGCCACGGCCCCCGCTTATACCGGACCGCCGTTCGATGTCTTCAGCGATGCCGTGAACGCGGGAGCCGCGTTTCTCACCGCCGTCGGCACATACCAGCTTGACCAGATGAAAGGCCTTTCCCTCGCCATCGCCGCCGGTGGCGACCTCGTCCGCATTCAGCAACAAGAAGTCGTGCTGCACCAGCTTCAACTGACGTACCATCGACTCAACGTGGCCGAGCACGAAACACACGCCCAGTTGGCCGTCATCAACCGCAAGGTGGCCGACGCCAAAATGCTCTTGCAAGGCGAGAATCTGCTTTGGCCACCAGGTGGCGTTAACCGCTGCTGGACCGCAATTCAATACCTGATGCAAAACGGCAGCGTCGCGGTGCTGACAAAGATTTACAGCGATCCGTTGCCATCGGGCGCGCTCGATCCAAAGTCGTATACCGTCCCGGGAAAGTGGGTGCCAGGCAGGTACGACAAGGAAAGCAACACTTGGTATCCAGGATCATTCGTGCCGGTCGAGTCGCCGCAAACCGAAGGACCAACGCCAACGAATGCGGCCATGCTGATCGCATGGTGCTCGCGAAATCATCGGATGCCGTACCGTGGCTCGTTGCCCATGCTGGTGATCTTGCAAGCCATGGAGGCACTGGCAACGGATGCGCAGGCGCGGGCCGCGGACCTGAAGAGGGCCCAGGCGGACCTGGAAACAAAAACATTTACAACTTGGGATCCCTTGAAGATCGACGCACTGCCGACGAATACGGCGGCACTTGCCGGAGCGAAAGTATAGAAACTCGTGGGAGCCAATCAGGATCGTGGATTTCAACTGCTTCCCAATCGATATTCACGTCAGCGCGTCGTCCGAACCCGAACGGCCGCCTGACAGCCGGTGGAGCTGCACGACGGCGGCAGTCGATCAAGCCGGCGCTCATTTATCGAAGCAGCAAGTGGCCGATGTCGCCGCATCCTGCCGCCAATACCAACGTTTTGGAATGACTTCGCTCTTGATATCGACAGCCCTTTCTTCCGCCTCTTAGCCCCTACGTCCACAGCAAACTGCAACATGTCCCCCGATTCGACTAACCCAGGCGCGGCTACGGCCAGTCGTGCTCCGATTTCATCGAACGATCCGCACATCGAGGCGCCCGTCGGCACCTCATCGCTCCCTGCCACCCTACAACCGTCAGAACCCATTTCATGCCCGTCGCTCGTGACGTTGCCCAACCCGCCGGCTGCCCCGGTGCCGAGCCGACAGCGGGACGCGAAATCGCCCAATGATCGCGACGCGAAGGCGCCAAGTGATCCATCGAGGGTACGCGGCTCGAGGAGGTCGATGACTCTCGACGAAATGAGAGTCGTAATCGCCTCGAGCCTCAATTCCTCATACAAGATCCTCGTCATCGCCATACCTGTGCTCATTGGTTTCATGCTCTTCCTTTTGACCGGCGGCCTCGGGATCGCGAAGTATACGATCGATCGACTAGCACTCGTTGCGTCATTGCAAATCGGCCTTGGGATGTTTCTAGGGTTTATGTGCCTCTATTTCGGCGTCATGATGACATGGATAGGCATCGAGTCTGCGTACGATCTTACCGGCTCAGCTGAGGCACCTGCTGGCCGCAAGGCTGCCTTTGCACTGCATACTGCAGCTCCGGGTCTTTTATTCGGGTTGGTTGGCGCAATTCTCATCGGGCTTTCCCTTTATAAGCCGATCGAATTCAAGGAGACGCGACCCGTCGATGACACGACCGCCACCAATCTGGCCGACGCAGTCCCTTTATCGAACCACTTGACGGATCGGTCGCCAAGTAACGTCGTCACTGTAACGCCGGATCTCAAACTTCCATCAACACCCAATGATTGTAAATCGGACAATCCCGAATCCAAAGAACCACAACCCTGATTCCGTCTCACGAAGGAGCTACTTTCGATGACACACTTCCGCACGAACGCGCTGCTGATTTGTCTCGCCGCGACCTGTACGACTGCAAATGCGCAGGAGCAGTTCTACACGGATGGCAAAACGATCAACGGTTGGAAACAATGGCCCAAATATGGCCTCGATGAAACGTACCATTTTGCAAAGCTCAGCCCGCGCGACACATTTTGGCAACAACAGATCGCCGTCCGTCGCTACGACCAGCCTGACAAGATCTTCTTCTACGACCACCTGGTCACCAGAACATTCAAAGGCTATTATGACATTTCCGAGGGAAGATATTACACTCTTCCAGACAGGTTCCGTCGCCACCGCATCCGGGATATTCGCCCCGAATGGTTCCAGCCGCTCGACGACATGCCTTACCTGCACAACATGTTCAAGAAACCTTGTCAGAACCCGATCGTCAAAGGCACTCAAAAGGCCGTGGGAGCTGCGGAACTAGCCACTCCCCCGGATCCGCTTCCCCTCCCAGTGAACACCGATCAATAGCGACGCTCACTTCATTCAGGAGCGGCCTTTGCTTTGGTTGTGTCTTTCCGGCAACGATCCAGCCGGCGCGGCGGTGTCCTAAAGTCTTCCGTCTTCCAGGAAACTAAAGTAGCTAGCTAGTTCGGTCGACGATGATATGGTCCAGCAGCTCGATGCCGACGATCGCGACGGCGGACTTGAGCTCGATGGTGACTTCGATGTCGCAGTGTGAAGGCTCCAAGGGTCCGCTTGTGTGGTCGTGAGCGACGATGATGCCCGACGCGCGGTCGGTCATCGCGTCGGCGAACATCTCCCGCGGATGGACGGGCGTTTGGTCGTTTGGGCGATATGGCAGATCGAAACGACGCGGATGTTCAGAATCTCGTTCGCCCCGTTGATCGTGGCGTAGAGAAAATGCTCCTGCTTCCGATCGGCGAAATGCCGCACGTGAGGCAGCAGGGAGGCCGGCTTTTCAATCTTGGCCCCTCCGGCTTGATTCGGCGGCGGGCAAACTCGATCGCCGCGAGGAGAGGAGAAGGCAATAGGCGTTGGGCGTTGGGAAGCTTTGGAGGTGAGAGGCGCCGATCAAACACCGATCGAACACGGATCGATGGCCCGGCGGCAAGCGTCATCACGTCGATCCCCAGCGCGCCGCTGCCCAGCAGCACAGCCAGCAATTCCTGGTCGCTCAAGGCGCGGGCGCCCTTCCGGAGCAGCTTCTCGCGCGGCCGATCGGCTTTGGGACGAGGCTACAAAGTCGGTGCCCGTGCTCTTGCACATCGCCCCCGTGCTGTGAGGGGGGTGCTCTGCATGCGGAAAATGGTTCCAGTCCGGACTTCTCCTTCATGCGTGCGGACGATTGCCCGTATGGTCGTCCGTTGATGCGGCGAATCGCACGATCGCTTCATTAGAGAAATCGTGAAATACGAACTTGCTGAGAGCGGGTATTGTCACCGTCTTTCGGTGTTGGGTCAATTTTTCGCCGTATTCCGTGCCGGCCGATCCTACCGCTTGCCTTAGCCCGTCAACATCGGGCGCCGTTCCGATAAGCATGGAAAAGGCGAGTTCCACGTCATCGACCGCATCGCGTAGAGCTGCGAGGCATGACTCGCTTGATTCGATACCCCAGCTTTTTATCACCTCTACGGCCATCGTTAGGCACAACATTTGCCGTAGACGAAACGGTGGATATGCCTTGGTTAATTCCCTGTCAGCGAATGTCGCATCCCCGAACAATCGAAAGAACGAGCAGAACGCGAAGACGACAGAAAACACCACCTGCTCCAAGGTTACCGTGTAGAAGTTGTCTTTGCAGTTAAACCGTGCATTGTCCATCAACACTCCTGATGCTTGAGAATCAGCAATCACTTCCAGCGATTGACGGGTCAAGAAATCCGTTTCGGACCGGCCTGTCCAGCCCAATTCAAGCAAGAATGGCACGTTATCGAGCTGAGTAATGTAGTCGACGTGACCATCATAGATGTGCGCTAATTCATGCGCGACAATAAAACGGAAAGCCCACAGAAACAACCGGTCCTTGTACCATTGCCGCATCGGGCATCGAGGGAGCACAGGCCGAATTCCGCCAACGTGAGCTTCTTCGGCATTCAACGTTAGGCCACTAAGTGATTGCTGTTCCTCGGATTCCAGCAGAATATCCCCGACTCCTGGCAGGATGCGACGGTCGGCCAACATTCGCGAGAATACTACGTCTAGCAGATATGTCGCCCCCGCGAATACGCCAATGAAGTAGCGGTCTTCAGCCTTGAACGCGATTGCATTCACGTCCGGATTGATGATGAAGTCAAAGTACACTTCCGGCATTCGCGGCATGAATTGCCGCTGGCTATCAATCATCTTCTTGGCAATGTCTTTGAAGATTGGCCAATATGCGGAGCCAGGACCGGGCGTGTGGCCAGCGCGTCCACCGTTAGATAACATCGCCTCGTGAAAAACATCTTCGTCCGTCATCGCCGGGCTACTTCTCCCAAATTTCGCCGTTGTCAAGCTTAGGTTTAATGAGCGTGGGCGACATCAGTTCGCCGGGATCGACCGTGCAGGTGGGGCAGCACGAATTTACCGCGGTGAACCAGCCGCCGCAACCGCTCCGAGGCACTGGCGGTTGCGCAGCCGAGCGCTTGCCCAGTGGCTTGCCCGGCGGCACTACGACACGCACCGCACGGCGCCAAAGTCCACCGCCCTGGCCGATGCGCCGGCCGTTTTCCAAGCGCGCGCGAGGGTCGCGGGGCAGGAAGGCTAGGTTCTCTGACGCGTGCCAGGCCACGAGGGACAAATCTACCTCGACTCTCCCTCTACCGATCAGGCCGACCGGCGCTGGCAGGCTGTGGCCATCGGGCCGGGATATGGGAGTGTCGTCGAGTGGCCGCCGGTGCGCTTCCGCCGCGCCAACCCGGTGCTCGCCCTGCCGGAGCCCGAGCACGGCAAGCCGTTCGACCGCTTGCGCTGGGTCGTCAACGTACCCCGTCAGGCTGGAAAGCCTGAGCGAGGAGGCTGACGCTGGGCAGCGGTCATGCTGACGCTGCTGACGCTGGCCGTTCGATCGCGCTGCGATCGCGGCGACGTTCGCAAGCCCATGAATAGCACCATGTTGCGACCGGCAAACAGGTTCCTGCTGACGCTGCGGACGCTGCTGACGCTGCTTTTCCTTTCTTCACGGGTGGGGGGTCGGGAAGGGAGAGAGGGAACAGGTTACACGTTACAGGGGAAGCGAGGCAGTTCGCGACCGAATGCGACGCCATTGAAAATGTAAAATGCAATCCACTGATCCCCACTAATTGTCGCTAATGGAACCCGCTCTCCGATGAGTGTGGATCAGGCTTGATTAGTGTTCCGACCTCCTAGTCATCGAAGGAACGGGGCGTGTCTCACGGTACAATGTGACCGGCTTGAAAACTGCCCATTGAAAGGAATGCGACCAATGCGTCGAAATCGTTTCAAAATCGCCGTGGCGTTGGGAATATTGTTGCCGCTAACCGCGGGAGGAAATGGCCAGGAGCGTCAGGGGCGTCAGGAACAAAAGTCAAGCGGTGACGAAAGCGATGTGCTCACGATCGGCGAGATCATGATCAAGGCGCATCAACCTGGCCGTTCGGCCCGCAAGGCGCTCGATCAAAGGGTGATCGATGGCCGGGCAACGGACGACGAAAAACGCCGGCTGCTAGCTTTGTACGAGGCGCTGGCGAAAGCAAAACCGGAGGAAGGGAGCCTCGACGATTGGAAGCGCGTTACCAAGGCGTTGGTCGAGGCCGCGCAGGGCGTCGTCGCCGGCCAGGAGAATGCCGCCGAAGCACTCAAGACGGCCTTGAATTGCAAAGCCTGCCACGAGAAGTTCCGGCCGGTTTATGGGGCGGATGGCAGCGTCACGGCGGATCGCCAATTCTTTGCCGCCTCGCCACCGCCCGAGTTCGCATTGGTCGCCAACGTGAGCAAGGACCGGAGCAAACTGAAGCTCTTCACGTCGCGGATCGTCTCGACGATGGTGTTCCAGGACGTGGTGGTTGAAAGCGAAGGCAAGAAGCGGACCGAAAAGGTTCCCGAGATGCGGTACCAACGCGAAGCCAGCGAGGTCGACCTGGCGATCGACGCGATCCGCGTGGTCGACGGCCAAGGAAACGAGGTTGCAGGCGATGACCTCTGGCGGCGGCTCGCCGCCGGAAACATCGTGCTCTACCAGGAAAGCTCGGAGCCGGTCGCCAAGGAGTACCTGAAGCTGTTGGCGAGCGATGCGCTGGTGATTACGCAGATTCATCGGAAAGACAAGTGAAGATGCCATCGGCTTGCCCGGTGGGAGTCTCACGCTGGCATCTACGAAGGCCGCGCCCCGCGCCTCCCTCTCTCGGTACACCAACACCGCCGCACCTTGCCGCCAAAGGCGGCAAGGTGCGGCGGGCGGACGAGGAATACGGCGGGGTAACTTAGAATTCTAGCGGCCAACGTCACGGACCTCCGGGCAAGCCGGAGGCATGTCTGCGAGGAGCAAGACGCTCAACCGGAGCGCGAAATCCACCGAGCTCGAATGCAACGCCATTGAAAATCGTAAAATGCAAATTGCGAATTGCAAATTGTCGGGGAGGTCGTTTGCGTACTACCACGGTTCGTGGCCCGCCAGGCGGGAGAGCCTGACCTACGATGGTTGTGGCTCCGTGAGGATTAGCTCATCCCAGGGGTAGACGGCGGCGGGGCGGGCGGCTGCCCGCGGTTCTTGGTCGGGATTGGGATGGCTTGCTATGACCCGAACCGTTGATCGTGTGCCCGTTGTACATCGGATAGACCGGCCGTCGTGAAAGGTAGCTGTCGAGCTCATCGCCCCATTGTGTCCAGCCGGGCCTGCGCTCGCGGGCGAATAGCTCCAAGAACGGATCAGGACTGCAACCCTCGATGATGTCGTAAAGCTCCTTGGGCTTTTTGGAATGCTCCTCCTTGCGGGTTGGAAAGAGGTTTACCTGCGTTCGACCGGGCTTTAGCGTCCGCAAGTGACCCTTGACGCCGAACAGAATCAACTCAGTCACATTGCGAAAGTAAAAGCCGACCCCGCGACCATCGGGGCCACCGTCTTTTCGAACCTTATACCAAACCACGTTGCTCTTGTACTTGAAGCCCCAGGCTTCCATCACCTGAAGTCCCCACGGGAGCAAGGCATTCGGCACCCACAGATACAAGTGGCTATTCTCGGCTGCGTGCCGGGCAATTGGCATCGAGCAGATTTCTTCGATGCTCATGGTGGTGTATCGCCGTAGCCGCTTGTGCTCCGGGGCCATCTTGCCGGTTCGGTTTTGAAACCGCCAGGGTGGGTCGGCAAGGATCGTGGAGAATTCGCCACGCAAATCTGGCAATCCTGTCTGGTCGCCCTTCGCCATTTGTCGATTCCTTTCGTGTCTTGCCGCTGGCGACCATGGTAGGGCGACGGTCGGCGGTTGGCAATCGGCCTACGCTCGCACCCCTAGCTGGTCACTCCGTCGCCGATTGCTTGACGCGGCCGCTGGTGCGGGGATACCATGACGCGAGGGCCGGTGCTTGACACAGGAGGTTTCCGGCAATGACTCGTCAGCTAACCGCGCTCGGGTTACTCTTGTTGATCGTGTCGGCGAGTGAAACACTCGGCCAAGAGCCCACCGCGCGACGAACCGCCGGAGGTGCCCGGCGTTTCCCTGTGGCCTCGGCGAACACGACGCGTTCTAGGGCAGCGTCTTCGCAAGCGTCGAAAAGGCTCACCTCCAACCAGGCGCATTCGCTGATCAATCTGCCTTACCGCAGAAACTTCGAGCCCACGGTTGTCGGCCAAAGTGGGGTGGCAAGCAACGCTTCCGATGATCTGAACATCGTGACGACCGTCTACGGTGGCTCGTCCGGCCCCTACGTGATGGCGCACTATTCCAACGGCGGCTACGGTCGCTCGGCCGGTCCGCTGGGCCTTGCGAATTTCAGTTTTACATTCCCCTACGCCTATGGCCGACTGTCGACTCCCTACAGTTACGGTGTGTACGGGTATCCGTACTACTCGTTTTATCGGCCGAGCTTCGCGTACTCCGTGTGGGGTTGGCCCGGCGTTTCGCCGCTGGGTAACTTTGGATACGGCGGCTATGGGCTGCCCTACGGATACTACGGTTTGGGCGGCTACAACTACCCCTTCGGGTACGGTGGCATTGGCTTCCCCTACGGACGCGCCGGGATCGGATACCCGTACGGATATGGCGGTGCGTACTACTGGTAGTTGGTCGGTGCGCAGTGCCCACCCTACGGAAGCTGGTAGAGCCACAGCTAGCGCGAAAGGCCCATGAAAAAGCTGAAGTTTTGAATATGGTCGCCTGGGGCGTGGTGGACAGGCACGGCGAAGTCGAGCGCGATCGGCGCCGGGCCCATGGCCGGAATTGCAATCCGCAGACCAATACCCGGCGCCACGCGGAAATCCTGACCTTTAATTTCCGTTGACGTTTGGACGGTGCCGAAATCGCAGAAGGTCACCATCCGTAGCGAGTCGTCGGCCGTGATCGGGAGCATGTACTCGACCGAGTTCAAGAACTCGAACTTACCGCCGATTTGAACGCCCGTGGCCGGATCCAATGGCTGGGCCCCGCGAAAATAGAAACCGCGGAGCGTGCTGTAGCCGCCCGCGAAGAAGTTTTCGAAAATCGGCGTGTTGGTGCCTGTGAAACCGGTGTCGTTGGTCAGAGTCAGCACGTGCCGGCCCGAGCCATCGGGCCGTTCGCGGACCAGAAAGTACTGGCGGAAACCCAGCACAGCGCGTGGGAAGCTGAACGACCCCCAGGCCTGCTCCAGGTTGATGCTGACCCGGTGCCCTTGAGTGGCGATGAACGTGCTGTCGCGGGTGTCGTGGATCAGCGAGAGAATGCTCGAGTAGAGGGCGTTGTGTCCAAGCACGGCGGCCAGTTGTGGGGGGGTCGGCACGAACGGGTTGTAAATCTTTACATCCTCACCCCCAATCGAAAAGTTTGCCGACAAGTCGGGCGTGAGCTGGTAGCCCCAGCCGACTCGGCCGCCAGCCCGTTGTTCGGTCCAGTCGAGGAAGTAACGATTGAAATACGACGCGCTGATACTGAAATTGATCTTCGTGTCCCAGAGGTACGGTTCGCGAAACGTGAAGCCGTATCGCGATAATTGCGTGCCGGGCATCGCCTCGATCCGGAACTGCTGCCCAGCTCCGCGAAATGCGGTAGCGTTACGGATGTCTTCCACGCTACGCGGAAACCTCCGCCAGTCGAAGTTTTGTTCGTCGATCACGACGTTGCCGAGAAGGCCCGCGTTAGAATTCACACCCACGCCGAACATCAGTCGGCCTGTTTGCGCCTCTTTGACGACCACATCAACCGGCACCGTCGGCAGTGGTTCTTCGACGGTACCCAACAGCGGATTCGGTGGAAACAAGTCCCCCTCGTTGTCATAGCCGCCCGGCGGAGGAGCGGTGCCTCCCGGGCCATTTCCGGGAGGAGGAAGCTGGTCGATTGGCGGCTGGCCGGAGGGCGGGTTGAACACCCGACCGCCATTGGCGTCCGGTTGCGAGTACGTACCCCCTTGCTGTGGATAGCCTTGCTGTGGATAGCCCTGCTGTGGAGAAGCGTAACCTCCGGGCGGTTGGCCGTAGCTGCCTGGGGGGTTCACCTGGCGACCGGCGGGGTCGGTGTATTGCGCCGCCACGACACGCCCGTCGTCGCCCGGGTCTGCCGACTGAAATCGCGTCCATCGCTTGCGGCCGGCGGCCGCCGGATCGGTGCGTCCCATCGAGACTTGTCCAACGCTGCCGGTCGCGAGCGCAGTGGAGCTTTGCGGCCGCACGGCGTTGCCTCGCGATCTGGGCCGCATGGGAACGCGTCGCGCCGGAGCTGATTGCGATGAAGTCTGTGGGGTGTCCGACTGGTCGGGCTCGCGTGCGACGGCCGAAGCGGGTGCCATCCGCCGCGGAGCAACGCTCCACTGGTCGGTCTGGGCCGCGGCCTGGCCGCTCCAACACAATCCGAAGAAAAACAGATATACGCACGCAAACCGGCGCATGATGACCCTCATGCTGCCGCGAGTGGCGTCGTGCAGGTCTGTCGTTCGGCGGGGCGGAGCCGGCTGCATTTTCAAGGATTCCCCCGGCCGGCGTCGCCGCGTTTCGAGAGATAGCCTCGGCCGCGAGGGCGCGGCTGTTGTGGACCGGCGTGCCGGTCGACTTTCTGCGTTCGAGCGCTGCCAGGAGGAGCGATCGACGCGGTTACTTCGGGCCCGTCGGGACTTTGCCCACGGTAACCGCCGGATTGCCGTGGCTGCTCGCTGTCGAGCTGATCAAGCGAGATATCGGGCCGCTCGTACTTGATGGTTGGCTGGATTCCCTCGGCGGGATTGTTCACGAACAAGCCCGAAAACCTCAATCGCCGTTCGCTGGCTTCGATTTCCTGGACATTCATGATGTCTCCGGGGCGGATCGAAAGGCGATTCAAGATCGTATTGCGGCGGGTGTGGGGATTATCGCCGATGATCTTGATATTGATTGGTCCCACCGCGAAGCGTCGACCTTCCACGATCTTGTAAACGATATCCAGTTCGCCCGGCTCTTCCTGAAATACCTTGCTGTCGGCGATGTCCGCGAAGACGTACCCCTTGGCACCGTATTTGTAGCGCAAGTCACGGATGTCGCGGGACAATTTCGTCTGGTCGAAGAACTGGTTCTCAGTGAGGTTCATGTCCTTTCGCAGCTCTTCCTCGGTGAGCTTTTCAGTTCCGGCCAGAATCACTTTGCGGACCACGTAGCGCGGTCCTTCTTCGATGACGAAGTTCAACGTCAGCCATTTCTGCTTTTCGTCGAAAATGAGCTCCCGGCCGATCTTGGCGCGAAAGAACCCCAGACTGCGGTAATACTCGTACAGTTTCTCGACATCCCCTTCGATCTTGACCGGATCGACCTCGCCCTTGAACAGCCGGAGTATCGGAGGCTTCGACTCGATCTGGGTCTGAAGCCGGCTGTCGGAAGCGATCGTGTTTCCTTGGAACGTGACTTTTCCGACCTTTTGCTTTTGTCCCTGGTTGACCAGGAACACCACACCCTTGTCATTGGGCTTGTTCCCCTCGATGATTTCGACCTTGGCGCGGACATAGCCTTTTTCCTGTAAGTATTCGAGTAGCTTGGCTTTTGCCTCGCTGACCGCCGCGGCGTTCAAGGGGTCGCCGACCTTGAGGCCGACCTTCTTCTCCAGCGTCCTCTTTTTGGTCGTGTTGCCGAAGAATTTGATGTATTTGATCGTGGGCAATTCGACCACGTGGTAAATCACCCGAACGCCGTTGTCGCCCATCCGTTGGTACTCGGCGACCGGCGTAAGAACCAGCTTCGAATCGTACAGGCTTCGCACATCCCTCTCGACCAGGTCGCGGTCAATGGTCCGGCCGACGCGCGTGCGAATGCGGCGCTGGAGGCGGCGCAACGATTCCTCGCTCTTGTGCCCTTCCACGCGGACGTCGACGACCATTTCCTTGCCCGTCAGGCCTTCCGGCGAAACAACCGTGGGGGTCGCCTTCGAGTCGGCCAGCCCTGGCGACGGCCCGCCGCGATTGATGGAGCCCGGCAATTCCTCGGGCATTGGTCCATCGTCGTCCTTTTCTTGCGCCAACGGACCGCGTTTGCGATCGAGCAACGTGCCAGGGGCCGGCGTCGTTGACGTTCCCTGAGGTCCCGGCAGTGGTCCTTGAAACGGCATCCCAATCGGACCTTGAGACGGCATTCCTCCCGACATTCCACCGCCTCCCATTCCCCCCGGCAGGCTTTGGAGTGGCGGCAACGTGCCTGGCCCCGTGGTGCGGTCTGGTCCCTGCATTTGAGCGGCGGCCGGCGTAGCACAAGACAGCACTGCCCAACCTGCGGCAACGCAAGCGAAAACGAATCGGCACCGTTCGAGGCGCAGATCGGCCATCAGGGCGGTTCCGTGTGGGATGTTTAGGTAGAAGAAGAGTTGCGCGACAAGGCCGTTCCCCGCGCGGGCGACGAATTAAGACGGGCTTGTAACATAGGACAAGCTCGCGATCGGCGGCGCGGGCGCAATCGGCCTGCAATCGGGCCGGGTACAGATACCGGAACTGGACCCCTGTTTCAAGCCGAATTCAGTGGGAAGTGGCTATTCGGCCTCGGCAAGCGGGCGACGTAAGTCCCCCTGTTTGACTTGCCTCAACGGCGCAGCTCAGCAACGATGAGCTTGGGGAGGATGGGCTGGCCCGGGAATGCAAGCTCCTCAGGCGCCAGGAGTACCCAATCGAGAACTTCGGCGCGAAGTCGAAGCGGATCTTGACCGCGGATCCCTTGGGCAATGTGTGGATGCTGGTCGAGCCGAAATTGGGCTTGGAGCAGGACGAATCAACCTTCGGTGGCTGGCCGGGGCCTCTTACCAAGGCCGCGGGTGTCCTTCGGTTCCAACCGGCTGGCACGCAGGTTTTCGCGCTGGATCGCCTCGTACACCTCCTGGCGGTGGACTGGGATCTCCGATGGCGCGTTGATCCCCAGCCGGACCTTGTCTCCGCGAATGTCCACGATGGTGATCACGATGTTATCACCAATCATGATGCTTTCGTCGCGTTGTCTCGACAAGACCAGCATCGATGGCTCCTTCGGCGCTTGCGGGTGGTCAGGCGCTTTTCTTGAGGGGGGCGGGGATCGTCGACAATTCGAATTGTACCGGCTGGTCGCCGTTGGCCACCACCTGGCGGCCTAGCCGCCCCTGCAGGTTGACCACCACCGGCGCCTTCAAGTTCAACGTGATCGTACTCTCGTGCTTGCCGACGATCACCAGCACCTGCGCATTTTTGACGTCGCTCAGTTCGAGCGTCGTCAACTCGCTACGAAACACCCGGAACTGGTAGTCCGGTACGAAGCGACGCGGGCTGACCACGGCCAGCGCCACCTCGGGGCGGGTCGTGCTCTGCAGCCAACCCAGAGCATCGTTCTGCGCGTCGGCCAACAACACCCAGGCACGGCAATCCTCCATTCCTAGCAATCCGGCTGGGAAATGGATGATGTCGTCGGCCTCGATGTCGAGCGGTCCAAAACGGGTGGTCCTGATTTGCATACAGCAGGCCTGCCTTCCGTGGGGTGCCCGGATGGTATGGCGATCCGCTCCGGGAGCGCACATTGGGTACATCGGCCACGTACACGTCGAAAAACGAGAAAAACCACGCCCGCCGCAAAATGGCCGAACAATAGGGATGCTCCGGAGACGCGGATAGCATTGACTCCAGCTTGCCAAACGGCGTATGATCCCACCCCATTGCCGCCGGTTCGGCACACGCGTCACGTCCTACCCCTTTCGGGATATCGCACAGTGAATTTCGCCCTGCACGCGACGCGGATGAGCTTCCCACGCCTGGCGACGGATACTGTCCAGCGGGCCCACCTGATCGGCATCGCCGGCAACGGCATGCAATCCCTGGCCGAAGTACTTCTCGCGCGAGGCTGGTCGCTCACGGGCTCCGATCTCGACCCGTCCGGAACGGCCTGGCTGGCGACGGCGGGAGTGCGGATCGATACCGGGCACGCCGCCGGGCAAGTGCCGACCAACTGCGATGTGGTGGTCTACAGCGACGCCGTGCCCGAGAACAACTGCGAACGTCGCCGCGCGACGGAACTGGGCCTGTCTCAACGAAGCTATCCGAGCATGTTGGGTGATCTGATGGCGAGCCGGTTTGGATTGGCCGTGGCCGGTACGCACGGTAAGAGCACGACCACCGCGATGGCGGCCGAGATACTCGACGTGGCGGGCTTCGCGCCATCCGTCGTCGCGGGCGGCGCGCCGTTGGGTCGAAACTCCGGTGGTCGCCGCGGACGCGGCCAGCTCGTCCTTGTCGAGGCCTGTGAATATCGATCGAATTTTCAACATCTCAAGCCCCGCATGGCCGTGATCCTGGGAATCGAACCGGACCACTTCGATTGTTTTCCCACCCGTGAAGCAGTGGAAGCGGCATTCGCCGCGTTCGTTCGCCGTTTACCCGCCGACGGCCTGGTATTGGCCCACGCAAGCTGCGCGGCGACGCGGCGTGTCGTGGCGGGCGCACCGTGCCGAGTCACCACGTTTGGCGTGGGATCGGCCGCCGATTGGCGAGCCCAGATCGTCCGTTCAATCCGCGGACGTTATGCCTTCGAAATCACCCGCCGAGGTCGAAGCCTGGGCGAGGTGGCGCTGGCTGTCCCTGGGCGGCACCAGGTGCTCAACGCACTGGCCGCGGCGGCGCTGGCCGCAGAGTGCGGTGCCAGCGCCACGGATATCGCGTCAGGATTATCACAGTTTGGGGGCTTGCGGCGGCGTTTCGAAGTTGTCGGGCATGAGGGTGGGATCACCTTCTTGGACGACTATGCCCATCATCCGACGGAAATCGTTGCCACCCTGGCGACGGTTCGCGAATCGTACCCCGGCCAACGTGTCTGGTGCGTCTTTCAGCCGCACCAGGCATCGCGAACCAGGGTTCTGCTGGACGATTTCGCCGCCAGCCTGCACAATGCCGATCGTGTGGCGGTAGCCGATGTCTTCCCGGCGCGAGAGATCGTGGCTGAGTCGGACATGAATTTGGCCACCCAATTGGCCTCGCGCGTTCGTGCGCAAGGAGGGGTGGTGTTGACGGCGCACGACACAAACGGCATCCTGGAGCAGGTATCAACGGCCCTCATTCCTGGCGACGTACTGATCACGCTGGGAGCGGGAGATATTCGGAAAATTTGTGATGCATTTGCTCGACGACTTCGGACCCATCGTGCGGCAAGCTGAGCCGCTGGCGCCCCATACCTGGTTTCAACTCGGAGGAGCGGCCGAGTTCTTCGCCGAGCCGCGCGACACGGATGAGCTCGCTCTCCTGCTCCGTCGCTGCCGGGAAGAGGAGATTCCCGTCCGGTTGCTGGGAGGTGGCTCCAACGTCCTCGTTCGAGACGAGGGAGTGCCGGGCGTCGTCATTCACTTAAGCGCGCCGGAATTCGCCAAGATCGAGGTTCAAGGACACCTGGTCACCGCGGGTGGAGGCGCCAAGCTGGGGCACGTGATCTCGTCGGCGGTCCGTGAAGGGCTGGCGGGGCTGGAGACTCTGGTGGGAATCCCCGGCACCATCGGCGGCGCCCTGCACGGCAATGCCGGCAGCCGTGGCGGCGATGTTGGACAATGGACCAGCCGCGCCACGATCATGACTTCGTCGGGCGAGGTCGTCGAACGCACTCGCGACGAACTGGTGTTCGCCTACCGCCAGAGCAGCCTCGACGAATTGGTGATCCTCTTTGCCGAATTCCATCTGGAACGGGAAGACCCCGATGAGCTGACGAAGCGCATGCAGCAACAATGGATCATCAAGAAGGCCAGCCAGCCGTTGGCCCACCAATCGGCCGGCTGCATCTTCAAGAACCCGCGCGGTATGAGCGCCGGCATGCTCATTGAGCAGGCCGGCTTGAAGGGCGCACGCGTCGGCGGCGCCGAAGTCAGCGACCGACACGCCAATTTCATCGTCGCCGAAACCGGCGCTTCCAGCCAGGACGTGCTACGGCTCATTGAGCTGGTCCGCAGCCGTGTTGCCGACCGACTGACCGTCGATCTGGAGTTGGAGATCGAGGTCTGGTAAATATCCAGCGTTGCCGTCACGGAGGATGGTCATGCAGGTTGAACGAACCTTTGGCGCATTGCGCGTCGCGGTGCTGGCCGGGGGTGATTCCGCCGAACGTGAGGTGAGCCTGGCAAGCGGGAGGCAAGTGGTGGCCTCGCTGGCGCATCGAGGGCATCACGTTGAATGGTTCGATCCTGCGTTACGCGATCTGGCCTCGATTCCCTGGGACCTCTTCGACGTCGGCTTCGTCGCATTGCACGGCGGAGCGGGCGAAGACGGACACGTGCAGGCCCAACTCGAATCATGGGGCGTGCCGTTTACCGGCAGTGGCTCGTTTGCCGCTTGTCTGGCCATGAGCAAATCGGCCGCCAAGGAGCGAATGCTCGCCGCTGGCGTGCCGACTTTGCCCTACGTAGGTTTCGCGATCGATGAGCCACGGGCTTTGGTCGTCGATCGCGTCGCCGAGTTGAGTTATCCGGTAGTGGTCAAGCCCGACGCGCAAGGGTCGAGCCTGGGGGTCGGCTTCGCCGCGGATGCCGTCGGGTTGAACGTGTGCATCAACGCCGCCCGCTGTTATGGCACACGGATGTTGGCCGAACCTTGGATCGACGGCCGCGAATTTACGGTGGCCGTATTGGGACGCGAGCCATTGCCGATTCTGGAAATTGCCACGCCGCGCGGCCTGTTCGACTACGAGGCCAAGTACCGTTGTACGGCGACCGAGTACCGCTTTGATACGGGCTTGCCGCCGGAAATCGCAGACGGCGTACGAAGCATCGCTTCCGCGTCCGCCGAGGCCCTGGGCACGGCGGGCTTGACGCGGGTCGACCTGATGCTTTCGCGGGCGGGCGACCTCTGGGTGTTGGAGGTCAATACCGTGCCGGGTATGACCGACCATAGTCTGGCGCCCATGGCCGCCGAGCACGCCGGGTTGACCTTTGCCGATTTATGTGACTGGATGCTGTTTGATGCCCTCACCCGATCGCCTCCCGCCCTGACCAATGCCACCTGAACACCGACCAGCACGAATATGCCAAACTCGAAATCACGAACCGAGACTAAGTCGCGAATTGAAAAGCCAAATGCCTCCGCTCGAACCGCGTCGGGCAAACCGGTCAAGGCCCGACGCGGACCGGCGCGCTCCCTAGCGCTGGCAACGTTGGCGGCCGGGCTGCTGGTGTGGGCGGGCTACGCGATCTGGCAATCGGTTCGCGAGCATGTCTTTAACTCGTCGCACTATCACCTTACGCTCGACGACATCATCGTCACGCCTCGGCCTGAGTGGATTCGCACCGACGTCAAAGCGGAGGTCGTCCGCGACGCCAGCGTCGACGGGCCGCTGTCGGTGCTCGACCAACGGCTGCTCCATCGCTTGCGTGAGGCGTTTGCGCTTCATCCTTGGGTGGCCAAGGTCGAGCGAGTGGCGAAACGCAGCCCCGCGCGGGTCGAAGTCGATCTCGTTTATCGTTGCCCGGTTTGCATGGTCCAGGTGCCCGGCGGACTGTTTCCGGTGGATGCCGAAGGCGTGTTGTTGCTGACGGCCGACTTTTCGCCCCAGGAAGCGAGCCGCTACCCGCGTCTTTCAGGCATCCCCTTGTCGACGGCACCGCCGCCTGGTGTCCGCTGGCCGGACGAGCGAGTGCTTGGCGGCGCCGAGATTGCCGTCGCCCTGCGCGACGTGTGGCACGAGATGGAGCTGCACCATATCCAACCCACCTTGACCTCGGCCGACGGCAGTAGCGGCAGTCCGGATTACGATATCATCACACGTCACGGCACGCGGATCGTCTGGGGGCCGGCCCCTGGCGCAGACGAATCGGGCCGCACCGCCGCGGCCGAAAAGGTCGCGCGGCTCAAACACTTCTTCGCCGACCGCGGCACGCTCGAAGGGGCGCGCGGTTCGCAAGATCTCGACCTGCGCAACGGCGCCGAAGTGCGAGTCACTCCGCACACGGCGATGCAACCCGAGGAAAACGCGGAATTCTGACGCGCTAGGCAGCCGCCCAAAGAACATATGCGATAAGAAGCGCGAGCCCGGCAAGGGGATAGATATCGCCAAACCAATCTCGAGTTGGTTCGTTGGACGTCATCGACATGCGGTGTTCCTGCCAGCGTGGGGCTAACGGGCCAGCGGTCCACCGAGCGTTCATTGGTGCCACCGGCTGCAATGCGACAAAAGATACTTATCGGCAGGGTCAGACAATAATTGAGCGTGCCGGTGATGCACCCTCACATCTTGCCACGCCATGAGCAATCGTCCCAGGCGGTAGATTCTACCACGGGCCCGGCTGCGGTCAGTCGCAAGGGTGAGCGCGGATGATGTCCCAATCGACCTCGACGCCCAAGCCCGGCCGGTCGGGGATTGTGGTCATGGGGCCCTCGATGGAAATCGGCTGCCTTGCGATCGAGAACTCGTGGTAGTCGGGACCGAGAATGTCGCCTGGGTACTTTTCCACCTGCAGGTTCCGGCAGGCGACGATCAGGTGCCCCATCGCGGCCGTGGCGATATCCAACTCGAGGTTGGAACCGATCGAACATGCGACCCCGTGCGCCGCGGCGAACTCGGCGATCGCCAGCGACTTGGCGATGCCCCCGTTCTTGCCGGGATAGAGGCTGATCACGTCGCAGCACTCGTTGCGCACTAATTCCTGGGCGTGGACGAGGTTAAAACAGATGTCGTCGGCCATTACTTCCGGATCGATCGCTCGGCGGACCTGGGCCAATGCGGCGTAATCACCGTCGGGTGTGGGCTGTTCGACCAGGCCGACGCGGCAATCGGCCAGCTCGCCGACGCAAGCGATGGCCGTCTGGGCATTCCAACCGCAGTTGGCGTCGATCACCAGGTTTGGACCGGGGCCAGCCGCCTCGCGCACTGTCCTCACCCGCTCGACGTCGCGCGCCGGCTCGGTGCCAACCTTGACCTTGAGCGTGGTGAAGCCGGCGGCCACCAGCTCCCGAGCGCGGCGCGCGGCGCGCTCGGGTCCATACGCGCCCATCGAGAAACGGCTGCGAATCGTTAGCGGCCGAACGGCCCCACCAAGCAATTCATACACCGGCTTGCCGGCAGCCTTGCCTTGGATGTCCCAGCAGGCCATTTCAATCGCCGACTTTGCGAACCAATTGTGGGTCGCGATCCGATCCAACCGCCGCGCGATGCCACCGACGTCGCCGGGCTCCATGCCCAACACGGCCGGCGCGAAAAGTCGATCGACGATCGCCCGCGCGCCCCAAACCGTCTCGCCGCTCCAGAGTGGCGAGACCGTCGCTTCGCCCGCACCCTCAATGCCAACGTCGGTGAGCACCCGCACGAGCAAGTACTCCGAAACGGTATGTTCGCCAAGCGCCGTGATCATGTGCCGCTCGGGCTTGAGCGGCACACGGACGGGATACGTTTCGACAGCGACGATCTTCATCGTTCATTTCACCTACTTCGGACCTTCGACCTTCATCCGATCGGCCTTTGTCCCCAGGGAATCGGCATCGTGGGCGGCTTGCGGTGCAGATCGCGCCGCTGGTCCTTGGGCCGGTCTTTGAACCAGGTGACGAACCGCGAAAGTTGTTTGACCGCCTCATCGTAAGCTTGCCTTCCCTTTTCGGCCGTGGCCAATTCCGCTTCGCCCAGCACGCCGGTTTCCGAGTAACTGCTGGTCCAGGAGACGATCGTCGCCGGCCCGGCGGCGAAGAGGTCGACCCAGTTGAAGGGACTGTGCTCCGTGTTGAAACTGATCTCGCCGCTGGCGATCTGTTCCTTGCGTACGTTGTCGCCGTCGAGATAAAGGTAAAGCGAGGTCTCCAGCTCGCAGGCATGGGCGCAGCCGCCGGGGAACTTGCTCTGCCGCCAGCGAGGAAGGAACTCTTTGTCGACCGTCAAGAGTTGCCACCACGCCGCAAGGATGCACTCCGCGTCGGTTTCCAGGTTCGTCCGCCGGGCGACCAGGTCGAGATTCGGCATGTTCGACCCATGACCGTTGAGCAGGACGATCTTCTTGAACCCGTGGTAGGCCAGCGACTTCGTGATGTCGAGCACGTGGTGCATGAAGTGCTCGAAATCGTTGTTGATCGTGCCTGGAAAATCCATCACGTGCCCGGTGTATCCATAGCAGACGGTCGGCAAGATCAACATCTTGTCGGGCACCTGCTGGCCGGCGCCGCGGGCGATGCCTGTGGGGCAGACGATGTCGACGTCGAGCGGCAAGTGCGGGCCGTGCTGCTCGACCGCTCCGCAGGGGACCACGCAGACTTTGCCCAGCTCGATGGCGTCGTTGATTTCGGGCCAGGTCAATTTCTCGTAGCGGTACTCGGTTTGGGCGCGGCTGGTCATGGTAGGCTCCCGGCAGGCTGGAGAAGGTTGCGGGGTTCTCGAAGGAGTGGTCGCCGAAGGCAGTACGGCTGCGCTGGCCGTCACGTCAATGCAGCCGGAGATCACCCGGGGCGGATCTCGACGATCTCGAATTTCATGGTCCCCTTGGGCACCGCGATCTCGGCTCGCTGGCCAACCTTCTTTCCCAAGAGACCCTGCGCCAGCGGGCTTGTGATCAGGATTTTGCCGGCGTCGTAGTCTTCCTCGCCCGCCCCAACCAACGTGAATTCCTCGGTGTCGCCGAAATCGAGGTCCTTGACGACCACGGTGACGCCGAACACGACTTCGTCCTTGGGCAGGGTTGAAGCATCGACGATGTGGGCCCGGCTGAGCTTGTCGCGCAGCAGGTTGATCTTGGCTTGGAGCATCCCCTGCGACTCGCGCGCGCCGTGGTACTCGGCATTCTCCTTGAGGTCGCCGGCACCGCGGGCCTCGGCGATGCGTTCGGCCACCTTGGGCATTTCCACCTGATCCATGTGGTCCAGTTCGGCCTTGAGCTTGTCGTAGCCGGCCCGCGTCATGGGCACCATGTCGGACATTGTCGTTGTCTCCCCTGAGAATCAAGTTTTACCGGGCGTTCGATCTTCCGGCAGATAGAGCATCCGTCCGCAACTCTGGCAGCAGACGACCCGGTTCATCATCAGCGAGCTAATCAGGTTGGATGTGATATGGTGGTTGCAACCACCGCACGATTCTCCGTCGACCTGGGCCATGGCATCGGGACCTTTGCTCTTGACGATCCGCTGGTATGCCTCGCGAAAATCGGCGGGCAATTGGCTCTCAACCTGCGTCAGCTCGGCCGTCAAACGTTGGACGTCGTCGTGCAACAGCCCCTGCTGGTCGCGAACCTGCAATTGCGTTTTGGCCAGCTCGTCTTTGGCCTTGGCCAGTTTCTGCTCGGCCTCGGCCAGGGTCGGCACGAACGTATCGATCTTTTCCAACATCTCGAGGATCTCGTCGGCCAGCACGCTGTTGGCCATTTCGTCGGCGGCGATCTGGTCCTTGAGGGCCTGGTACTCGCGATTGCTCTGGGCCGCGTTGAGCTTGATCTTCAGTTCGTGAATCTTGTTTTCGCCGCTCTTGAGCAAGAGTTGCTTCTGGTCAGCCCCCACGCGCGCGCCCTTGTGATCGGCTTTGAGTTGGGCCAACTCGACGTCGAGGCGGGCCACGTTCGCCTCGCGGGCCTTGATCTGCTTGGGACCGCGGTCGAGCCGCTCGCTCAGGTCGCCCAATTGGCGCTGGATGCGGTGCAACTCGCGGAGCACCGTGGTCGTGACCGACATGGATTTACCTCGTCGCCTCTGGATCTCGCGTACGCAACCGCCGTCAGGACGGCGAGAGAACTTCCCCGCGTGGAGTATAGAATAATCCCGCGCCGGCGGCTACCGTCCACGCAAGATCTCGCGATGCCTTGGGTAGCTGCCAGCGTCACAGACCACCGGGCAAGCTGGTGGCATGCGATCTTCCGCTTTGCGGAAACTCGTCTTAGCCTTGAAGCGGGTCGTTGTAAAAAAAAACCGCTGGTCCAATCGGACCAGCGGTATCGAAAAAACTCAGGCTGAGGCCGGTGTTCGGCCTAGATTGCGATCCCCTCGAGAAAGCCCTCGAGCTGTTTGCTCCGCACCGGGTGCTGCAGCTTGCGGACCGCTTTGGCCTCGATCTGCCGCACGCGTTCGCGAGTCACTTTGAAGATCCGTCCGACCTCCTCCAAAGTGTAGGTATAGCCGTCTCCCAGCCCGTAGCGCAGCCGGATGATCTCGCGCTCGCGGTACGTCAGCGTCTTCAAGAGGCCCTCGATCTTTTCGCGCAGCATCTCTTGCGAGGCGGCTCGGATCGGGCTTTCAGTGCTGCTGTCCTCGATGAATTCGCCGAAGGCGCTGTCTTCGCTCTCACCTACCGGTCGGTCGAGACTCACCGGGTGCCGGCCGATATTCAGCACGCGGCGGGTTTCCTCGACGCTGATGTCGGCCGCCAACGCCGTTTCCTCGGTGGTCGGTTCGCGGCCCAACTCCTGCAACAGCCTCTTGGAGACATTTCTCAGCCGCGACAGAACATCGATCATATGCACCGGAATGCGGATCGTGCGGGCCTGGTCGGCGATGGCCCGCGTAATCGCCTGGCGGATCCACCAGGTGGCGTACGTCGAAAACTTATAGCCCCGGCGGTACTCGTATTTGTCGACCGCCCGCATCAAACCCGTGTTCCCCTCCTGAATCAGGTCGAGGAAGCTCAGCCCGCGGTTGCGGTATTTCTTGGCGATCGAGACGACCAGCCGCAGATTGCCACCCGATAGTTCGCGCTTTGCACGCTCATAGTCCTGGTACTGGGTGCGCATCGTGTCGCATCGCTTTCGCAGGCTTACCGGGCTTTCCAGCGTCGTCATGATCAGGTCGCGGAGCTCGCGCCTCAAATTGGCGCGCTCGTCTTTCGACGCGGTTCCGTCATCCATTACGGCCAGCCGCTCTCCGAGCCTTCGCATGCGCGCCGCCATTTCACTCAACTCCCGCACCATCGGCTGCACCCGCCGCGTGCGGAGACTGAGCTCCTCGACGAGCGTGAGGGCCTTGCGCCGGCGCAACAGGAAACGGTTGCGCGCGGCGATCCGTTCGGCGCGCGGCAGCTTCTTGCTTACGACCCGGCGGAAATCCTTGCGGTTTTCGTCCAGCAGATGGCCGAGCGTCCGCAGATTGTGCGGCATGCGCGCCATGATCTGCTCTTTGGTCAAGCGCTCCGTCAGCGAGACCTTGATCGTGCGGTCGAAGGGCAACGTGCCGTCGTAAACCTTCTTGAGCGTCGCGATCGTGTGTTGCATCGCGAAATCGCAGCCCAGCACGGTGCGCCGGAAGCGCTTGCGCGTGACTTCAATTTTCTTGGCCAGTGCGATTTCCTGCTCGCGGCTCAAGAGCGGGATCACCGCCATCTGCGTCAGGTACATCCGGACCGGGTCGTCGCTCCACTTGGCGGGCTCGTCGGCGATCGAGAGATAGGGACCGTCGTCATTCCCTTCCGAATTGCCGCCGGTGGGCTCGGCCGGAGTGTCGTCATCGGCAAAGACTTCGGTGCGCCTCTCATCGACTTCCAGACGCGCCAGCTTGGCCGCGGGCTCGACGGTCGTCGGCTCGGGTGGCTCGTTCACCAACTCGATGCCTTGTTCCTCGATGGCCGAGAGCAGGCTATCGAGCTTGTCGGGGTTCACCGCCTCGTCGGGCAGATAATCGTTGACCTGGTCGTAAGTCAGATAACCTTGGGCCTTGCCCGTCGCGACCAATTTCGATAGGTCCTTGTCCGAATGGTCCACGTGAATTCCCTCCCCGCGCCGATCGGCGCGCTGAGACAAACGATTATGGTCTCGGCCGACCGGCGGAATCAAGGGTTGACCTTGGAACTCCGAGCGGGGTCGATCGGCTTCGACCACCAACAAAGCATCCTACCCATCCGTGGGATCGGAAATGCCTTGCCGGCGACGCTTCCTCTCGATGATGTAACTCAGGGTGTCGAGTGCTTCTTTCTCCCCAGCCTCCCGTATCGCATCCTTACGTTGGGTTTGGCTTCGTTGCTCACGGGCTTCGCGAAATGCGGCCAAGAGCTCGCTCAACTCCTGGTTTCGGTCCGGACGGTTTTTGGCGTGGTGTGCCTCGTCCAGCTCGACCAGCACGGTTTTAAGCTCTCCGTCGTCAATCTCCAAGAGCAGTCGGTCGAAGGAGGGCAAAATACCAGCCCGGCATAGCTCGCCGCATTTGATGTAAATCGTCCGGATCTTGGGGCACCTTAGCTCGTCCGGCGCGATTTGCGTCTGCGATTCGATCATCCTTTCGGGTGCTTGCAGCAGGATTTCCAGCAGAAGGTAGTCGCGATCGAGCAGTTTCTTTGGTTCGCCTGCCCCTGGTGCCGTTTCGGAGGCCGCCGCTGCGTGGGTGCGGCGTCCCGACGTTCTCAGGTCGGCCAGCCGGCGGCGGATGCGCTCCTCCGCCAACCCAAAGAGGTGGGCCAACCGGCTTAGAATCTGGTCCTCGCGAAGTTTTGAGGCCGTTGAGCCTCCGGTCTGCAAACGGGGGGCCTTGGCCAGCGTTGCTAGCACCTCTTCCAGCGCCTGATTGGCCTGATGAGTGCCGCTTGCGGCATTCAATCCTAACGTTGCCTGCCGGAACTTGTGCTCCAACGCGTCGACGGCCCCAGCCAAGAGCTCGCGGAACGCATCGGCGCCTCTTTGAAGCAGAAAATCCGCTGGGTCAAGGTCGTTGGGCAAGGTCAGAATGCGCAGATCGACTTGCTCCGCCACGAAAAGCTCGAGGATTTCATCGGTCCGTTTTCGTCCCGCTTCATCGCCGTCGAGTACCAGATCGATTCGGTCGGCGAAACGCCTAAGGAGCCGGATGTGCCGCTCGCCCAAGGCGGTACCCAGCACGGCCATCGCGTTGTCGAGACCGCACTGCTGGGCGATGATGCAATCGGTGTACCCCTCCATGACCATCGCCGCGCGCCCTTTCGCGATCGCGTCTTTGGCCACATCAAGGCCGTAGAGCAGGTTGCTCTTGGAAAAAAGCGGCGTTTCGGGAGTGTTGATGTACTTCGCCCCTTCGGTCCCCAATTCCGGAAGCAGCCGGCCGCCCGTGCCGACGGGCCGGCCTTGCACATCGCGAATTGAAAACATGACCCGGCCGCGGAAGAAATCGTAATAGCCCTGCCCTTGCTGCCGCTCTTTCAACAGGCCGATCTTGTGCAACAGTGGCTGAGTGAAGCGAGTCTCCCGGGCGCGCTTCTGGAGCCAATCCCATTGGTTTGGCGCGAAGCCGAGATGGTAACGGCGGGCACTCTCTTCGGTGATACCGCGGGACTTGAGGTAGCGACGGGCGACTTCCCCCTCGTCGGAACGCATCAGGCATTCGTGGAATTGCTGCTCGGCCCAGGCCGCCGCCTGGTAGAGCATCCGTTTCTGATCGGGCTCGCCCGCCGGCTGACCGGAGGAGCTGGTCAGCCTGACTCCGGCCCGTTCGGCCAGCATCGCCAGGGCTTCTTTGAATGAGACCCCTTCGCGTTTCTCGATGAACGAGAAAATGTCGCCGCCGATGCTGCAAACAAAGCAGTGGAATGTTTGCCGGTCGGGGTTTACGTGGAGGCTGGGCCGCGAGTCGTCGTGCCAGGGGCAAAGGCCCTTGTAATTGCGGCCTTCGCGGCGCAGTGGGATGTATTCACCCACCAGCTCGACGATGTCAATCGACCGCTTGACCTGTTCCTTGGTCGAGTCGAACATCGAACCCACTGACATCGGAGCCTCCTGCAGACGCAGTCATGACGAACCTTATTCGACCATACCAACAGTGCGGGAATGGTCAAGCGCTCAATCGCTTCCTATTGCGAGACAGCTCACAGCGGAATTCACGAGAATTCCGGGCGGACAGCTTGAGACTCGAAGCTATTGCTCAAAAAGTAGCTGGTTCCGCATCGCCACCTCCATCAGCCGTGGCAAATCTTCCGCCAAAAGATAGCGGTCGTTCACCAACTTTTCCGCGGCAGCCATGAATTGCCGCTTATAATCGTCGAAATCACGGTAGCGCTCGGACATCGCCGGCCGCGGGTCGCCGCTGGCCTGACGATCGTCCACACTGCGGCTGAATGCGATATATCCGCCCGAGAGCACTAACAACTCGTTTTCAGCGCCGATCGAGCGGTGCCGCAGGTTCCAACTGGTAAACGTACCCAGTGGCACGGCGACCGACGGCAAGAGCAACGTCCCCAACTCGTTGTTGTCGGCACCGTAGGCAGGCACGCGCACCACGTAGTCGCCGCGGTGAACCGGCGGCTCAATCGACGCCCGCCGATGCTCGAGGAACTCGGCGCCACGATCGAGAAACTCCGGTTGTTGGATCACCTCGGGATAGCGCACGCCCGGCACGGTTCGCCAACCGCTTTCTTTTTGTTTCCAGCCGGCCAGCGTCGACTCGGAGAATTTCGGAAAAACACTCGGCGGAGGCTCGCGGCCGTCGCGAACCCAGGCGTCGAGTGCCGTCAGTAAACCACGCAGGAAAGGCCGGTAGTCGCTGGGGTTGCCTGGAAGTTGCCCGCTGCCGCGCTTGCCCAGCATACCGTCGCCCGGCCCGTGCTGCGTGCCGCCAAACGTGTAAAGACGAACCTCCGGCGGCAACTCGGCGTCGCGCCTGCCGAGCGGATCGGTATGGACCAGCGAGCCGCTGCGGTGCCAATACTCCGACGACGACTGAGTATGCATTACTTTGGGGACCACGCCCGCGGCCCGTGCCCGTCGAAGGATGCCGTCAGTACGGTTGGTGAATGGGTCTTGCTCGTCGCCGTAAGTGAAGGGAAAGAAATCGGCGGCGTAAAGGTGGTTATCGTGTTGGCCGTTGTGTCGAGTGGGTGAGGCGAAGCGATGGTTGAAGAATCCCAGCCCGGCCCCGGCGACGTGCGGCACCAGGCCGTCGAACACCTGCCGCCCCTGTTCGTCGGCATTGAAGCCGTCGTAGAGGAACATCCTCAGGCAACGGCCGCTTTGCGAGGTTCCGAATCCGTATGCATACCGTGTGCCAGGAACCCCATCGGGCAACCGCAGCGGATTGCACTCAGTGCGGTCATGTTTTAAGCATGAGACCAGGTCGCGGATACCCGCCAGGCCTAAGCCCTGGACGACCGGCCCCTCTGCTTCGTACACCAATTCATAGATGTAACCGGGCTCGAATCCGCCGGCCAACACCAACTCGACCAATGGCAATTGTCCGCGTTGACCATCCGCTTCGACGAATGACTCCATAAGGTTCCACTGCTCGCGCGGGATCGCAACGCGGGCGTCCTTTTCCCGCAGGCGCCAAGTGAGCGTGGCCACCTTCAAACCGCTTTCGGTTGGCGGGTAGCTCCCCTGATTGGCCCAGTGAGCAATGCTCAGGCGGTCGGCCGGTTGATCGGGCGTCATTTCAGCACGCACGATGCCGCGGATCGGCCGGCCGTTTTCGGTGGCGATGGGTGCCGTCAAGCGCAGGCGATCTCCGCCCGGCAGTGTTTCGGCGATCCAGCCGCTCCACACGACGATCAATCCCTGCCGCATCAGGAAGTCATCTCCGCCGCCGTTGAACATTCCCAGGCAGGTGCGGTTGCCGCGGTTGTTCACGTCGTAAAGCAATGCGCCGTTGGCCCGCGACAAATCGGCGGGAGCCAGAATTTCAAGATCGGCCGAAAACTCCACACGACCCTCGGCGTTGCGCGGGGCCAATTCGAGGTCGACGATCTGCCGGTTCGCTTCGAGTGCCGGATCGACGGCGAATCGCACTTTGCCGCGCAACTGTTCGTAGGCCCCTCGTTCGCCAAAGGTCTGCCCGTTGGCATAGGGAGTGCGGCTCGAAATCTCGACCGACACGACTTCGGCCGATACTCGCTTGGCGACGGTTGCCAACGTGAGGAAGGCCAACATGGGAATACGGAACCAACAAACCCTCCAACGGGTCATTGAAGTTGCATTCATGGTATGGTCCTTGACCACTCCTTGATCGCCGAATCGGCGACTTTCACCAGCGGAGTGTAGCGCGGATGTCGCGATTCCTTGTACGGATCGTTCCTCGCGGCGTTGTAACAGCAGATGAGCGACCAGCGGGAGTTGGGCGATCGGTTCTGGTCGGAGCGGTGCAGCAGGTTGCAGTGGAAGAACAAGGTATCGCCCGGTTCGCATTCGACGTAAACCAGTTCAAGCCGAGCCATCGCCGCGGCAATCCGTTCTTCCTCGGCGCCGGTCTGGTCGCCCGTCTTACCGTGGTCGATACGGCCCATCAAGTGCGACCCACGCAAGACTTGCAGGCAGCCGTTTTCACGCGTGGCCCGGTCGACTGCGATCAGGCTGCTCGCCAACAGTGGAAAAAGGCAACCGTTGTGGTACCAGTAGCCATAGTCCTGGTGCCACTCCCAGGCGCCTCCCACGAAAGGCTCCTTGAGCATCATCTTGGTGTGGTAGTGGTAGACCTCTCCGCCCAGGAGTTGCTCCATTCGTTCGACGATTCGCGGCGAGCGGCTGAACATTCCGTAAAGGTCGTCGCCCGGATCGTTCCACAGCGCCAGCTTCGTCTCGGCTCCGGTCGCATCCTTTCGCCCATAAGCACTCGACGCCAGCGCCTTGTCGTTCTTGGCATAGTCCAAGAGCGCCGACATTTCGTCCGAGTCAAACAGCTTTCGAAACAAGAGAAAGCCATCGCGCTCATAGGCGTTGAGTTCGACAGATGACAGCAAATTGGCGGGCAAGTCGACTCTCCGGGTTTGCTCGGACGGCGAAAAAAGCCGACGATCGAATCAATTGCGAATGCCTTGGTATTTCGCGCTGCCAAATCCGAGCATTGGATAGAAAATGAACGGCAACAGCCAAAGGCCGATGCCAAATCCTGCGCCTTGTCCGAAATTCTTGGCTACGTCAATGCAGATAAGCAGAAACACAACGAAATTGACGCACGGAATAAAGAGCAGGAGTATCCACCAGATCGGTTTGCCCGCAATTTCAAGGAGTACGATCGTGTTGTAGATCGGAATGATTGCCGCCCAACCCGGCTTTCCTGCTTTTTCAAAAGTCTTCCAAAGTCCCGCGAGGCTCGCGACAATGATGACGAGATAGATCACGAGGACGACTGGAGATCCACTGCTGTTGTTCTGGGCCAGCAAGCAAAATGAATTCATTGTCACGTCTCCAAGTGAAATTTGAGAATCGTTGACGGACGGGGCTGTAGCGAGATTCTATGTTTCTGCTTGGTAAATCGCAATCAAGAGCGGCTTTTTTTGGCGGTGGCTACCTTGCGTGCCCAACGATATACTCGAACGCGACCGAAATGAAGGATCCGTTTGGAGCTACTCCATGAAAGCCGCCTTTATCAACCAGGTCGGGCCGCCAGATTCAATCGTCTACGGCGACTTGCCCACGCCCGAACCGACCGGCTCGCAAGTGCTGGTGCGTGTCAAGGCCGTGTCCGTCAACCCGATCGACACTTACATCCGTTCGGGCGCGGTAAAGATGCAGCTTCCCCTGCCATTCATCGTCGGTTGCGACCTGGCGGGCGTCGTCGAGCGCTGCGGACCCGATGCCAGGCGTTTCAAGCCAGGAACGCGTGTTTGGGGAAGCAACCAGGGGCTGATGGGGCGGCAGGGGTCGTTCGCCGAATTTGCCACGGTCGAAGACAACTGGCTTTATCCTACACCCGAGAACGTGAACGACCAGGCGGCGGCGGCAATCGCGCTGGTCGGGATCACGTCGCATTTGGGGCTGGTCCGCTGTGCCCGGCTGGTCACCGGTGAAACGCTGTTCGTCAATGGTGGAACGGGGGGCGTCGGTTCGACCGTGGTGCAAATGGCCAAGGCGCTCGGCGCCAAGGTGATTACCACGGCGGGTTCGGCGGAGAAGGTTGCGGTCTGCCTGGCGTTGGGGGCCGACCGTGCCCTGAACTACAAAACTGACGACATCGACGCGGCCATCCGCGAGTTTGCACCGCAAGGCGTGAACGTCTGGTGGGAGACATTGCGTGAGCCGAATTTCGAGCGGGTCGCGCCGCTCTTGGCGATGCGCGGACGGATGGTGCTGATGGCCGGGCGCGAAGCGCGGCCGGTGTTTCCCGTCGGGCCATTCTACGTCAAGGATTGTTCGTTGCACGGTTTCGCCATGTTCAACGCCTCACCTGACGAGCAGCGGGCCGCCGCCGTCGACATCAACCGCTGGTTGGCCGGCGGCCAGCTCAAGCCCAGAGTCGACCGCGTCCTGCCGCTGGCGAATGCCGCCGACGCCCATCGATTGCAAGAAGAAAATACATTGCACAAAGCGGGCACGCTGGCGGGCAAGATCGTTTTGGAACCATGATGCCTTCGGAGATCGTCATCGTTAAGCCTGGTACGCATGGCCGCCCCGAATGTCGTCAAGCCCCAACGGGGCGCGCTGGACATCGTTGCGCGTACCGCCGTTTAAAGAACCGGAACGACACCTTCAAAGTTGCCTTGAGCCATGCCTGATTTTCCTCCTCGATCGCCGCTCAGGCTGGCGGTGTTGATCTCCGGCGGCGGCACGACGCTCAAGAACCTGATCGCCCAGATCGGCGCTGCGAGCCTCGATGCACGGATCGAGTTGGTCGTATCGAGCAACCCGGCGGCCGGAGGGCTAGGCTTCGCGCAAGCGGCCGGTATCCCAACGGCGCTGATCGAGCGAAAGAACTTCGCCTCAGTCGGCGATTATAGCCAGGCGGTGTTCGACGCTTGCCGCGGCGCCACGCCCGACGTGCTCGTGATGGCAGGGTTCTTGAAGTTCGTTGTCATTCCGGCGGACTTCGAGTGGCGCGTGGTCAACATTCACCCCGCGCTCATTCCGGCCTTTTGTGGCAAGGGTTTTTATGGCCGCCGTGTCCACGAAGCGGTGCTCGAATATGGGGCCAAGCTCTCCGGCTGCACGGTCCATTTCGTCGACAACCAGTACGACCATGGACCGATTATTTTGCAGCGCGTGGTGCCGGTGCTCGACGACGACACCCCCGATTTGCTCGCCGCGCGCGTATTCGACGCCGAGTGCGAGGCGTACCCGGAGGCCTTGCGATGGATTGCGTCGGGGCGGCTGCGGGCCGCAGGACGGAGAGTGGGGAGGCGCAAGGAGTGAGGGGTGGCGTGGTCGAATTCACACCTCACCCGTTTCCACTCCCGCGTTAATCTCCGCGCGCGTCGGCAACGACGGCTGCGCGCCGCGGCGGGTGACAGCGATGGCGGCGGCGCGATTGGCCCAGCGCGCGGCCTCGGCGAGCGAACGCCCTTCCGACAATGCGACGGCCAAGGCACCGTTGAAGGCGTCGCCCGCCGCCGTGGCGTCGATCGCCCGCACGGACTCGCCGGAAATTGTAATGATTTCGTTGTCGTCGACCACCAGGCAGCCGGCAGGTCCCAGCGTGATCACGCACTTCGCAAAGCCAAGCTCCCGCAGGCGCCGGGCATGTTCCGCCGGTTTGGCCGCCGCGGTCGCAGTTTCGAGGGCGACGTGTCCGGCGAGCAGGGCGGCTTCGCCTTCGTTGGGCGTGATGACGTCAACCCAGTGGGCCAATTCGTCCCGGCCCAGCGCGCCGTCGGCCGGAGCGGGATTAAGAATCGTGATCAGCCCAGCTTCTTTCGCGCGCCGCAACCCTCGTTCGACCGTCGCCAACGGCGACTCGAGGTTCGTGAGGAACACGGCGGCGGAACGGAACACTTCGTCGGGAATGGCGTCGACATCGGCGGCTGTCAAGTTGCGATTTGCGCCGGAGGCAACACTGATCAGGTTTTCGCCGCGATCATCGACCAGAATCAGCGCCACGCCGGTGGCCTGACCTGGTTCGGCGCGAATCAAGTTCGTGAGCAGGTTCTCATGCCGGAAGCCGTCGAGCATTTGCCGGCCATAGTCGTCGTCGCCAACGGCGGCGATCAAGACCACCGGCTCGCACGCGGCGCGCGCGGCGGCTACGGCCTGGTTGGCCCCCTTGCCGCCTGCCGCCTGGAAGAACTCGCCTCCCAGCACTGTTTCGCCGGGCTTAGGCAGGCGCTGACCACGCACGACAAGATCGATGTTGACCGAGCCAAGCACGATGATCCGGGGTGTGGCGGAAGCCATTTTTCAGGTGCCAGAAAACGGCGGAGCCCCACAACAAACTACGGCCAGGCCGCGGAGTCGTCAAACGGTCGTCCCGTCGTCGTCACCGATCGCGGAGCGCACTGGTGCTCGGCCGCGACGCAGGAACCACGGCCGTGGTGGTCCGACAATCGCTTCCTTCGCATCCGCGTCGCGATGCATGCTGGGCGCGAAGATCGTCAGCGCCGGCAACGAGATACCGGTCAAGCGAGTGACGACATACCGTGTGCCGTGAGCGCCCGTTTCGCGAATGCCCAGCGCCAAAGCGGCTGAGACGAGCCGCAGGACGAGGCTCGCGCCGAAGGCCCAGTGATAGTTGATCCATTGGGCGCCATGCCAATCGAGTCGCCAGTCGTTCGTGGCTGCCAGAACGGCACCCGCCGCGATTGAAGTGATGCCGCCGATCAGTCCGGCGAAGGCTGTGCCGGCGGCAATGAACATCGTGCGATTCTCACGTGGAGAATTCTTGAGCAGGAAGCCATTGTTCGCGATCGTAATCCCCGAGTTGAGGAATGCGTCGATCATGAAGGGCGGAATCAAGAGCCAAAAAGTCCAGGTCGGATCGCGCGGCACGATCAACAGCGAGACCATCACGATCGACTTGAAGGCCGTGCAGAGAATCAGCACGGGTCGTTGCCCATGCGCGTCGACCAGCGCCCCGAACTTCTGCGAACAAAGCGAGCCGCCGACCCATGAGATGGTCCAGAGCAGGAGCACGTGGAACAAATCCATCCCCACGTAATCGAGCAGATAAAGGCTGATGAACGGCGCCCCGACCATGCAGGCCAGGTTCCAGAAACACGAAAAAAGGATGAAGCTGCGGAAGTCCCGGTGGCGGAATGGTGCCGCCAAGGCTTCGCGTAAGCCGGGGGTTGTTTGCCGATGGAGAGGCGGCTCCTCGACGCCGATGAAGAGCAGGATGTCGGTCACGCCCAGCACAACCGCCAGGGCCATCACGATGCTGAACGACGCACGGATGTCGATACCGCTCTTGAAGTAGAGCAGGGCCACCAACATCAGCGAGCCGGCCGCGCTCCACTGAGTCCAGCGATGGCGAAGTCCCCAGAAGCGGCTGAGTCCCTGGTGCGGCAAATAATCGCCCATCCATGAAAGCCACAAAGGCGTGCTGAAATGAAGCAGCGCCTGATTGGCGGCCGTCAGAGCCACCAGCAGCCAAACCCAAACCAGGCCCGACGTGTCGGGCAAAAGCCACGGTCCGATGGCCAAAGGAAGGTAAACCAGCCGCTGGGCGATGGAAACGACGAACCAAAGCGGCTTGCGACGGGCAAAGCGGCCGGAAACCAGCGCCGCGATCAATTGAACGAAGAAGAGCAAAATGGGCAAAGCACCCAGAATACCCACATGTAGCCCAGTCCCCCCCATCGCCCGCGCGAATTCGACGGAAGCCGGTGAAAGTACCAATTGCACATGCGCCGTGCCCAGGCAGGCGCCGACGACGATCACTTTTTTTGCGTTCTCGAGATTCAGCACGACAACAATGCGACTTTCCTGTCTTCCGCGGGAAGCAGCCGCGGGCCACTTTACGTGGGGCCACAGGCGGCGCAAGACATGAGTCGGCCGGATTTTATGCAACGCCGCCTACGACGGCTGGCGATTGTCGGCCGCATCCATGAACGGGCGGAGGATACCGCAAACCGCCGGGCAAGCAAAGAGAACTTACGCCGGCATTAGTCCGCCTTTTCTTCGGCCGCGCTGCGGCGCATGTAAAGCGGTACGAGCCGCCAGGCGTCGTCCGACTCGCCGGCGGCGAACCGGATTGCGGCCAATCGCCCCACCGCGGCCGCGGTGGGATACCAGAAATCGCTTTCCACACAAGTTCGTCCGGCCGGCACACCCTGAGCGAGTTGCGACAATGCAGGACCACTGACAAGACAGCCCTCCGGGAGCGATGCCAGCCAGTCGCCGCGTTGGACGATTGCCGTGTCGCTCGCCCATTCCATCGAACCCGTGGCGCCGCGTTGAAAGGTGACCGCGAACAACTCGCCGCGCTGGGCGTCGAGGGCCACCGCAAGTGTCTCGCCCGGCACATTTCCCGGAACTTGTGCGGCGACGACCTCCAAAGTATTCAACCCGATCGCTTTGGCACCCACGGCGTAAGCGAACGTTTTGGCCGTGGTGACGCCAACACGGAGACCGGTAAATGAGCCGGGCCCAACCGTGACGGCCAGCAACTCGACGTCGCCCGCACGCCAACCGCACTCGATCAGCAAGTCGCGGATTGCCGGCGCCAGCGAGCGAGCGCTCCGCTGCTCGGGATTCAGTGGCAGTTCACGCAGGAGCGTATCGCCAGCCAGCGCTGCCACACTGCCCGACATTCCACTCGTTTCCAGCGCCAGGATTCGCGTTTTCCCCATGTTCGCCTCCCAATTTCTGCCCCTTGGCAGCCCAATCCGTCGCTTAATCCCGTACAAGCGATCAATTTCACGGGAGACCATACCATGTTGTCGCGTTGGAATTCGGGAAAAAAGCGGAAATTGGGGCGTCGCGCGGGAAAATCGTCGGGACGCCGCCCGCTTGGCCAAGGTTTCGAGGGCAGCATCGAACGCCTTGAAACACGCGACCTTCTGACCCAGTATACCTGGATCGGTGGCAACACGGGCGATTTCAACACGGCAGCCAACTGGCAGGGATCGACTCCGACCGACCACAAGGTGCCCGGCCCGCACGATACGGCCTTCATCCAGCAGACCAACGTCACCGTCACGTCGAACAAGGCGGTCGAGGTGCAGGGGATTGATTGCAACGGCACGTTGGAACTCGACGCCGCCACCTTCAAGGTCGACGACAACAATCCGAACATTTCGGGAATCACCACGCTCAACATCAAATCGGGCGCGACATTCGACGCCAACACCAACGGGGCCATGGTACTCACCAACGGCGACTGTGCCGGC
>Ga0265331_10000271_pt1 | contig 57462 bp, 54 predicted proteins | sample 41923metaG_FD_202088 | JGI IMG/M metagenome (GOLD analysis project Ga0265331, IMG submission 202088) | Rhizosphere microbial communities from Carex aquatilis grown in University of Washington, Seatle, WA, United States - 4-19-23 metaG | ecosystem: Host-associated > Plants > Roots > Rhizosphere... | reverse complement strand
ATCCGTCGAACTCTGGTAGAGCTGCAAAGTTGAACCCGTTGTGTCAATGCCAGTTGTTAATGAGTTATTTCCTCGAACAATCTATCGCCCGCCTTCTGACGGAGATTTGAGTAGTGGGGTCTTTTGCGTTATTTTTAGCTAACACCCCTTCGACTCCGCCGCGACGGCTCATCCTGAGCAAGCGGAGCGCGTCGAAGGATGGCGTCGCGGCTTCGCTCAGGGTGAACATCGCTCTTGGGAGTTAAAAGACACCGCTACCGAGATTTGTACTGAGTTGCTTTTGTACCTGAATAACAGTAATTTTGCGGGAGAGGGGCGCGCTTAAACCTTCCGTCCATCCCTCACTATTGTAATATCCTGCGGGATTCAACGTATGACATCAAGATCCAACGCAAGTGACCTGCCATTGCTTTTCGACGCGAATAAACTGAAATACAATTCTTTGTTCATCGGCTTGTATGCAATTTCCGTAGTTGTATTATTTGCCGGCGTTCATTCGCCAATGGTGTTCATGCTGCATTGGTATGATGTAGGACTATCAAAGGCAGTTGATACAGGGTTATTTCCCAAATACGCAGCTGAATATCTTACGTCAAATAAAGATATAATATTTTCAAATTTTGTAATACCGTTGAAAACACTATTCTTTTTTGCAGCTTTACTTGTTGTAATATACCCTCTTTGTAAAACAATCTCTGCTTATCGCTCTCGCATTCTTAACAAATGGGTGAATAAGAAGATTATACTGTCTGTCTTGTCTTCGTTCGGAATTTTATGCCTGCTTGTTTTCCCATGGAGACTAGCTGCGTACGGTGAAATGAGCTTTGATCCATTTGGTTATCGCGATAACAAAATGTGGTATTACCAGCGCATCTTATCAACCGCCCTTTCTTACTTCTTGCAAATGAAAGGACCAGTCCTCTATTTGACCTTCTCGTTATTTTGCACCGTTCTATTACTATGGATAATATATCTCTTCTTTCTTGAACGAAATATTGTATTGTCACGCATTGAGTTAATATCCCTTGGCACGAGTTCATTTATCGTATCACAATTGTATTTACCGGGACATCCGGAGCAATTAGTATACGCTTTGATGCTATCGTTATTTATCATGCCCACGGATTCCTTTTCACGTCTTAGTGTTGTTGTGCTCTGTATATTAACTCATGAGATAAGTATTGTTCCGATTTCTTTTCTCGCCTTACTCTATTTCACGAAAGAAGAAAAGATCAAGACGGGAATTATCATCGCACTGTATGGATTTTTTTGGCTGCTCAGCTTTGGCATGAATGTTTCAGCTTTGCTCGCGGTACGAGATGTCGACGGTGGAAATGGATTAACCTGGATGGTGCAATTTCCATTTAGGGAAATATTAGGAATTGCGATTTCAATAAAGTTATTGTGGATTGTTGTCGGTTATACGGTCTTGAAAAAGAGTGAAGATCGAATCACAATTGTGAGTTTTATAGCAATAGCACTGCTGTTTACAGCCCTCGGTGTCGATACCTCGCGATTGATGGGTTACTCTATCGTCGCTGTAGTCTTATCATATTATTGGACAAGAAAAGAGCAGCTTATACATCCTCAGGTGCTACGGTACGTAATTGTTGGCAATCTCCTTCTTCCTTCGTTTTATATTTGTACCCATGTCGGCGTACTTTTCGTAAACGGCATTTTTCCTTATGGTGAGGATGGTCGTTTGCTGATGGCGAATGGTCTGTATCAAATATTTTATATGGGACTGATGTAACAAACAATGGGAAAATACAACCGAGCGCAGTATTCATGAATACTTTAGGTCGAAATAATTTGTTATGCATTTACGTTTTATTTATTATCGCGACTGCAACCTATTTTTCGGCTCTGAACGACGATTTCGTAAACTGGAAAGACGAAGAATTGATTCAACAATTATACGCCGGCACTCAGAATAGCACCCTTACCTCCGAACAAAACGAATATTCTCCGATACAATATCAACTGTTCCAATTTGAGTATCGAGTCGGCGGTCAGGGACAGTTTTTATATCGCGCAGTTAGCGTTCTGCTGCATGCGGCAAATGCCATTCTTTTCTTTCTTTTAATTTCAGCGTTATTACGTTCAAGATTCCTTGCCTTTGGAAGCAGTATCATATTCGCTGCTCATCCAATTCAAATCGGCACGATTGCTTTCGTTCATCAACAGGGAGCGCTATTATCGTTTCTATCTGTTCTACTATTGTTATTATCATACCTACATTATCTCCGACACAACACAAGCTTTTTCTATCTCACGGTTCTTTGTGCATTTCTATTGACTCTGGTCGTCTCCGGCCCGGCGCTTTATCCATTATTATGTATGATAGCGCTGTATTGGATTGAGAGAGGAAAAATTCCAGAAATCAAGGAACAAGCGGTGTTTTGGGGCTTCTGGTTGCTTTCGTTTCTTCTTGTAATCCTCATTCACAAAGGGGCTGGCAATATTATCTTTTATGTTGATAAGAACATTACCATGCTTCGCCTGGGGATAATTGAGGGGATCATAAAATATCTTTATCCATTTTCTATTTCAGTTCTTCGTTACTGGAATTTGTATTCTTCCCATTCGATGTATTATAGCGGATTTATTTTCCCGTTTGTTGCAGCCGCCATTACAGCAGTATTGTTTATCAATCGCAATCGTTATCCAGCCGTATTGATCGGATGGCTCTTGTATATGTCAATGCGGCTTCCTATGAGCAATGGCTCCTTTCCGATTGATGAGTACGTCTTCGATGGCTCATTGTATGCATCGACCTCAATATTGAGCATTCTTACAGTTTCTATAGTACTTATGATTGAGAATAAAATAGTGACTCATAAGTATAGGGATATTCTCAATTATGCATTAATTGGAATAACTATATTTGCATTAACTCTGCTTTCGCATCGGAACATTGGATCATGGAAGAACAGTGAAACTCTATGGACGCAAGCTTTGCATGAGGATCCCGAAAATGTTTTTGCTTTGAACAGGCGTGGGTCGTATTATTACTCGCGCTATGATGCCAAAGATGCGTTAAAGGATTTTAGAGAAGCTGTTCTGAATGAACCGATGGACGTTCAATCCAATATGAATCTGGGTTTAGCACAATTTATGGCATGGGATCTTGATTCGGCAATTATACATTTCAAAACAATACTACGTATTCAGCCGGCGAATGCTATTGCCTTTTATGATCTTGGCGCTGTTTATAGCGAGTATAACAAATTGGACAGCGCTATTCTTTCATACAACAACGCAATTCAATGTTCACCAAAATTTATTGAAGCGTACAATGGCCGTGCAGTGGCATTTGGAAAACTCGGCAATTACGCCAGTGCCCTTGTTGATTATAACATAGCAATAGAAATGAACCCACACTTTGCTGAAGCATGGGGAAATAGAGCGTTACTATTTATGCAGACAGGGCGTCCTGAAAAGGCAATTTTGGATTTTGAAATGCAATGCACCTTGGTGCCGAATAGAATTGACGTGAGAATTAATACCGGCTTAACAGCAGTATTAAGCGGAGACACAAAGCTTGCTAAACGAAATTTCTTCATTGCAAGCCAAATTGATTCGACTGGATCACGACTGTATTTTAATAGCGCTTCAAAATTGTTCTTGCGTACTTCCGCTCAGAGGAAAACGGGAAAAGACTGTTTTGAATTTCCTGATGATACTGTAAATACACAATAAAGAATTGTAACTGTTATCAGCGTAAAAGTAGAAATATCTTCGTTGAGCATAATCGTGGTTTCGGAGTTGAAAGCGTCGATCCAATTTGTTACATTAATGTAACGCCAGCCTCTACGGCTATATACTACCCTATAATTCGTGTAACAATTCTTTAACATATTAGGGTCAGAATTGAGTGCTCGTGTGATTTCGGTACATACAAAAGTGGTCAAAACAATCTAAATTCGACGCGCCAGTAGCTCAATCCACGCAAGAACGCTGCGGGATTTCGCTTGAGGGCAGCATACTAAAACGGAAACGCGCCAGTAGCTCAATCCACGCAAGAACGCTGCGGGATTTCGCTTGAGGGCAGCATACTAAAACGGAAACGCGCCAGTAGCTCAACTGGATAGAGCACCAGCCTACGAAGCTGGGGGTTATGGGTTCGACTCCCTTCTGGCGTACAGCTTTTATTCATAACACAATGGTCACATAATGTCTTCTAATGAACTTTCTTTTCTTCCCGGCGTATCTGTCCGCATCGGGGTTCCATTGAAAAAGATATACAGCTTCACTAGAGATTTTGTCATGCGGTACCCTGCCGTTCTGGCCTCTTATTTTATTTATGGGTATTATTTTATCTCGACGCTCGATTTTTATGTCGCCTTCAAAAAGAAACATCTCGGAACTTCCGAAACCCTTTCCCACTTTGACACGCTCCTCTGGATGTGGATCCTCGCCTGGGCATTAGTGCGAGTGATCGAGCTGCGGGAGAAATTAACCGCCAAAGAAAAAGAAAACCTCGCCCACCAGCATACAATACAATTAAAAGAGACGCAGATAAAAACGCTCAGCGAGGTTGTCACAACGCTGAAGCATCGTATCAATAACCCCCTTGCCATCATTTTGGGCTACGCCCGCCTGGCAAAAAAGAAATCCACTGACAGCGATTTGACGAAAAAATTATCGGAAATCGAAATCGCAGCGCAGCGCATCAACACAACGATAAAAGAATTCTCCCTCGTTCAAGTATACAAGACGATGGACTCACCTGTTGGGGGCTTGGTCGTAACGGACGAATCCGCATCGGCCGAGAAGAAATAATCTTTCCGAAACTCTCGATGACTACCCACGAACGCTGGATGGAGTTTGCGCTGAAGGAAGCGCGGACGGCATTTTCTAAAAACGAAGTGCCGGTCGGTGCTGTGGTTGTTCACGGAGGGTCGGTGATCGGAAAAGGGTTTAATCAGATTGAATTGATGAATGACCCGACCGCTCATGCAGAAATGATTGCACTCACGGCAGCGGCGGCGGCGCTCGAATCAAAATGGCTTAAAGGCTGCACATTGTATGTTACGCTTGAGCCATGCCCGATGTGTGCCGGAGCGATTGTCCTTTCGCGGATGCCTTCCGTTGTCTTTGGAAGCTACGACCCGAAAATGGGGGCGTGCGGAACGCTGTATTCCATTACGGACGATGGACGATTGAACCACCGGGTCCACACGATCGGCGGGGTGCTCGACGCTGAATGCGGTGAATTGCTGAAGGAATTTTTTAGGAAGAAAAGGATAAAAAGTTCGTCATGAAGAAACGCCGACCCCCGTCCCGCTTTTAAGCTTCTCAGCCCTGTCCGCAAGCCGCAGCTGCTCGACGATCTCGTCAAGCTTCCCGTCGATAATTTCAGAGAGATTATACAGCGTCAGCCCGATGCGGTGGTCAGTCACTCTGTTCTGGGGATAATTATAGGTGCGGATTTTATCGCTGCGGTCGCCGCTTTTGATCATCGACTTCCTCTGGGCGGCAGTTCCCGCGGTTTGTTCGTTGAGTTTGATTTCATACAACTTGGCCCGGAGCATTTTCATTGCACGTTCCCGGTTCTGAAACTGCGAGCGTTCCTGCTGGCACGCAACGATAACGCCGGACGGTTTGTGCGTGATGCGCACTGCGGTTTCAACTTTGTTCACATTTTGCCCTCCCTTTCCCCCTGCCCGGTATGTGTCGAACTGAAGGTCGGCGGGATTTATTTCTATCTCAACATCCTCTACCGTCGGCAGCACGACGACCGATGCCGCCGAGGTGTGCACACGTCCTTGTGATTCAGTCTCGGGTACACGTTGTACTCGATGGACGCCGCTTTCAAATTTCATCATTCCGTATGCATCCTCCCCTTCGACGCTGAGCACGACTTCCTTAAAGCCCCCTTTTTCCGTTTCATTCCAGTCGAGCGTCTCCACTTTCCATCCTTTGCGCTCGGCAAAGCGTGTGTACATCCGGTATAGATCCGATGCAAACAACGCGGCCTCTTCGCCGCCGGTGCCGCCGCGAATCTCGATGATGGTGTCTTTGCTGTCGTTCGGGTCTTTAGGAACAAGCAATTGCTTTAACCGGTCTTCTACTGCAAGAAGTTTCGGCTGCAACTCAGCCAGTTCGAGTTCGGCGAGCGATTTCAGCTCGGCGTCGCCCCCCTCTTCAAGAATTTCTTTGCTTCCCCGTACGCTCGTGAGCAACTTTCGGTATTCTTCGTATCCTTTTACAATTTCTGCGAGCTCCCGGAATTCCTTGCCAAGCTCCTTATTCCGTTCTTGATTTGAGATCACAGCCGGGTCGCTCAGCAATCGAGTGACTTCAAGGTAGCGCTCTTTAATTTTCTCTAACTTTTCTAACATGACGTCTGATTCGTAGCAGATCAATGAGGGCAGAATTACCCGACAGCAACAGAAGATGAATACGCCGCGACCGGCGCTTCATCCAGGCGCAACGCCGCTTTTATTGCACACAGCGATACTTCCATCTGAGTCTCGTCCGGCTCTTTTGTGGTAATTGTTTGCAGCCACAAACCGGGAGCTACCAACATTCGGCCGAGGGGGGATGAGGAATGTTTTGCTGAAAATTTCAAAAGTTCGTATGAGATGCCGCCGACAACCGGGATAAAGGGGATATGCGTCGCAAGACGAATCGGGAGCGTCAACGAACCGACCCCCAGTAAAACAGCTGCATCAAGAAGACTGAAGAGAAGTATCGACACAAGCATGACGAGCAGGACAAAGCTCGTGCCACATCTCGGGTGAAAGCGCGTGAATTTCATCGCTGAAGAAATTTCAAGCGGCGCGTTCTGCTCGAATGTAAACACCGCCTTATGTTCCGCACCGTGATACTGGAAAAGCCGGTGAATGTCCTTCAATAAAGAAATGGAAAATAAATACGCAACGAGGATTGCGATGCGAATCACACCTGCGACAAGGTTAAATAGTAACGGCTGCTGTTCAATCCTAAAGAGCAGCGTAGCAATAAACAACGGAATGAAAAAGAAAATCCCTACGCCAAGGGCAAGCGCGACAATAAGTGCTACTATCAGGGAAAACACTGACTGGCCTTCCTTTGACGGCGTGTTGCTGCCGGAAGAATCTTCAAGGGCGATTTCCGCCGAATAGTTGAGCGTTTTGATGCCGATATACATCATTTCAAGCAAGCCAACAGCGCCGCGGATAACCGGAATTCTCAAAAGAGGGTACCGTTCAGCAATAGAATGAAATTCTTCTTTCTTCACAACAATTTTGCCGTCGGGCCGGCGAACGGCAGTCGCAATCATTCCCTTTGCCCTCATCATGACGCCTTCGAGCACGGCCTGGCCGCCGACCTGCATTGGCTCATTCGGGTCGAATGCCGGATTCGTCGGCGTCCACGCTTTCGCAGTCTTTTCCTGATTCATTCTCAATTTCTTATTAAGTGGCTGATAGTTAATATACGAATATTATGGCGCCCGGTCAGTGTTCAATATCCGACTGCTTCACCGTAACCGCGGGGGTCCGTCGCGCCAAGCAGCAGCCCTCTTTTGCGGTCGAACATAATTCCTTCTGCAAGACCCGTTGTATTCTCGCGCTGATGAAGCGTGTGCCCCATTGCGCGGAGGTTGTCAACCGCATCTCGCGATAATGCGCGCTCTTCGTACATTATGTAATCCGGCAGCCATTGATGATGAATGCGCGGTGCATCAACGGCTTCCTGAATCGTCATTTTGAAATCAATGACATTGACAATCACCTGCAGAACCGTCGTCATGATTGTCGAACCGCCGGGGGTTCCGATCACCATGAACGGTTTTCCGTCTTTAAGGACTATCGTCGGCGTCATAGAGCTCAACATGCGTTTGTTCGGTGCAATGGCATTCGCGCCGCTTCCGATAAGTCCGTATTCGTTTGGAACGCCCTCCTTCGCGCTGAAGTCATCCATCTCATCGTTCAATAAAAATCCGGCGCCGGCAACGACAACTTTTGAACCGTAAGCATCGTTTAACGTCGTCGTTACGCTAACGCAGTTGCCAAACCTGTCAACTACAGAATAATGAGTGGTGTGGTCTTTCTCCGGCGGCGGCTGGACGCCGTGAGAAATCTCGCCGCTCGGGGTTGCCTTCGTTGTATCAATTGATGCCCGGCGTTCCTCCGCGTATTTTTTTGAAGTAAGCCAGGCAACAGGAACCTTAACAAAATCAGGGTCGCCGAGAAATTCTGCGCGGTCCGCGTAAACGCGTCGCATGGCTTCCGCCATCCGATGGACGGTGTTCGACGAATTCCAGCCGTAATCCTGAAGGTTGTAGCCTTCGAGGATATTCAGGAGCTGCACAAGAGCAACGCCGCCGCTGGTCGGAGGCCCGGAGGAAATAATTTCGTACCCGCGGTACGTTCCCCGGACCGGCTCTCTTATGATTGAAGCATACTCTTCAAGGTCGTGCAGGGTGATAAGACCGCCGCCGCGGTTCATTTCGGCAACAATCAATCTCGCGGTCTCGCCCGTATAAAACCCATCGCGCCCTTTGTCTCTGATACGTTTGAGCGTCGCTGCCAGGTCTTGTTGACGGAATAATTCACCTTCCGCATACGGCTTGCCATTTTTTGAAAAAGCCTTTTTCGAACTTCGGTACGAAGAGAATTCCGGAATCATTCTTTCCAGGTCTTCCGCGAGCCGGTAGTGAAGATGAAAACCTTTTTCGGCCAAATCGATTGCCGGCTTCAGCACTTGGGCGCGCGTCAGTTTTCCGTACCGCCGTTGAGCGTACATCATTCCTGCGACCGAGCCCGGAACGCCGCACGCAAGGTGCCCGCGCGTGCTTTTTTGTTCCAGAAAGTTCCCGTTTTTATCGAGAAACATATCCCGCTTTGCTGCGGCAGGCGCCGTTTCCCGGTAATCGAGCGATTTCACGGTACCGTCTGCGAAACGCATCACCATAAATCCGCCCCCCCCGATATTTCCCGCTCCAGGATATGTCACGGCAAGCGCAAAGCCGACAGCGACTGCCGCATCGACGGCGTTTCCCCCTAGCTGCAGAATTTTCAATCCGACGTTTGCGGCAATGGGGTCCGCTGCAACAACCATTCCCTTCTTTGCACGAACCGGATCGCGGGATGCCGAGTGTGATTGAAAGAAGACTGCCGCGCTAACCACACAGAGGATCAGGGCAGTTCGTAATACTTTCATTCCGTTTCTTTCCTTTCGGCCGGTTGGTGAATGTCGGCGAGAACATAGAGAATCCTATTCCTCGAGGTGCGCTGTACTGTGAAAAGCACATTGTCATACTGTATCGACTCGCGCTCTTTGGGTACTCTGCCGAACAAATGAAACAAAAATCCGCCGAGCGTATCGTACCCTGAATCATCAGTAACAAGCGGAACACCGAGTTTTTCTGAAGCCTCCGTTATGCCGATGTTAGCGCTGAAGCGATAGGAGTGCTCGCTCAGTTTCAGCGCCTTTGATTCTGAAACAGCGAGTTCGTCCGAGATGTCTCCGACGATCGTCTTTACAACGTTCTGGAATGTCACAAGCCCTGCGGTACCGCCGTATTCATCGACAACGACGGCGATGCGTGTTTTCTTTTCCTGGAATTCTTTAAGAAGGTCTTCTACCTTTTTGCTTTCAGGAACGAAAAGAGGCTCGCGAGAAAGTTTCAAAATATCAAGAGTCTTCCGGGCCTGCTTTTCATAGAGCAACGGTAAGACATCTTTTGCGTACAGGATACCTTTGATGTTGTCGATGGTGTCCGAATAAACGGGGATGCGTGAATGTTTTTTTGCGACAAAGGTGTCCACAATTCCGTCGAACGACTGTTCCGCACTGTCGAGCGCGACCATATCGGTTCGTGGTGTCATTACTTCACGCACGATTACATCTTTAGCGTTCATCATGCTGTGGATAATGCTTCGTTCTTCCTGGTCAATAGCCCCGTGTTCACTCACAACATCGGCAAGAGTCTTGATTTCATCGCTCTTCAACGCGGTCTGGCGTTGATGTAGACCCAGATGCGATTCGAATGCTTCTACCATTGCAACGAGTACGGCCGTAAGGGGATAGAAAATCATCGACACCACGTAGAGCGGAAACGCAATGCGCCGGGACAAAGCGGCCGGCACCCGTGCGGCAATAACTTTCGGCGTGACCTCGCTCAGCACAATAACAACAAACGTAACAACGACAACTTCTATCCCTAACGCTGCTTCCTTGTTCCAACCAAAAGCGCCGGCCGCATCGATGGTGAGAAGCGCGACAATGACGGCCGCAGCCGTCGTGACAATAGTATTTCCGATGAGGATCGTCACCAGCAAGTACCGCGGCTTCCGGAGAAGCGCCGCGACATATTTGCCGCTTCCCGAACGCTGTGATAAAAGCTCTTCGAACGCGGAAGGCTGCAACGAGAATAAGGCGACCTCCGCTGCTGAAAAGAAAGCGGAGAGGACGAGCGAACAGAGGAACACTACGCTGTCGACAAGTATCTCAGAAAGCATTCGCGGTCAATTTTTTGAGTGCAACTGTGAGATGAGACTATGAACACAATAGCCCCGCCGCAGCGGGGCTATGTAAATGTACAAAGCACGAATAACTTTTTCCATTACTCAAAACGGAAGGTCGTCCTCTTTCGCCGGCACAGCATCGGAGGCAGGCGCCTCAACTCCGCCGCCGTTCGTCGACCGCGGAGCTCCGTCAAGCATGATCATTTGGTCGGCAACGATTTCCGTAATGTACTTTTTCACTCCGTCCTTTTCATAGCTGCGCGTTTGCAATTTTCCTTCGATGTAAATGCGCTTGCCTTTCTTCAACCACTCGCCGCAAATCTCGGCAAGCTTTCTCCATGCTACAATATTGTGCCACTCGGTCCGTTCTTGTTGATTCCCTTCCTGATCTTTCCACGAATCGCTTGTAGCAATCGAGAACGTCGCCACTGCAACACCTGCGCTGGTGTACTTCAGCTCGGGATCTTTCCCCAGATTCCCGATGAGCTGCACTTTGTTTAGACTTTTTGACATAAGACCCCCTCTTTTTGTTTTGTTTGATAAGTTATCCGCTTGCCCCCTGGCAAACGGTTTCATTTAATAAAATAATACGGGAATTTTTTTTGAAAAACAACCCGCGCCGGCACAGAATTGGCTCCCAGCCCGTTCAGGGAGCCTTTTTTGCCACCGCAATCTCGTGATTTGTAAGTATGATGAACGTATAGGAATCTGTCTCTTTTGCTGGTGAAATAACCAGCGCGTCTCGAAATTCACTGTTTGAAGGCAGCCCGATCACGGCGCGAGAAGAAATCTGGTATTGCAGTCTCCCATCATACGAAAAGACCTTGATCGATGAAGGGAATGTGACAATTATCTTATCGCTGGCGCTGCTGATGGCTTTCGGGTTTTCGTCTGAGGCCAGGGGAAAGACACCGAGATAATTACCGAAAACGTCGTATGAAACGACCCGATGTCCATCGAGAACAAACACGCGGTCCAGCGAAGTCACCGTAATATCGCGCGGATCGGATAAAGCGCCCGCGCCAGCCGAATACGAACCGAATTCCATTTGAAAATTTTGATTCTGATCGAATTTCAGGACGCGTTTCCCCTGCGTTTCAAGAATGAACAATTCTCCCTGCGACGATATCGCGCATGCAGTGGGGTAAAATTCGCCGCTGTACGACGGCGGCAAACTCTGATCGGTAATCGACTGAATAAAATTTAATTTGCGGTCGAATTGCTGAACCCGGCGGTTGTTATAGTCCGCGACATAAATATCCAGCGGAAAGGATGCGCAAACGCCTCCCGGCTGGTCGAATTCGAAATTGCCCCATCCTTTACCGCCAATACTTTTGACATGGGAACCGTTAGCTGCAAATTCCGAGAGTTTGTTATCGCCTTCATCAAGAACAAAAATGCTGCCCCCTGATGCTGCCGAAAATGACACTGCATTTAAAAAATTCCCGTACGTAAAATCGACAACAACCCCTTCCAATGCAGCATCTGCCGAATCCGGCACCGCTGCCGGAGACAGCAGAAGCTCTTCCCGCTCCGCAGCGAACGGAACATTTTTTATGGGGAACATAATGAACAGCAGGAATAACGCAAGAACAAACGGTTTCATGTGGACAAAAACATTAGTTCGTGTTCAACGGGTACGACACAAAATTGGACAAAAGTCTATAAGCGTTCTTTTGCATAGCGAGAAATTGTGCATCCATATTGAGTGTGACATATATGATTTTTCCTTTTCCAACTGACTTGACTGCGATAAGAGGCTCGTTTCCTTTCTTCAACCTCAACGGAACATGCACGCTCTTCACATCGGAAAACTCAAGGGCTCCGAAGCTAAGAGGTACCGGCGTTCCCCGGAAATCGTCCTCACGAATGCGGTTTGGATATTGAAACAGCTTATCGCTCGGATCAAAAGCCATTTCTTTTGCGTTGGATACCACGGGAAGAAACCTAAAGGTAACGAAACCGTCGCTGAATCCGTTCTCAGGGAAAACAATCATCCTCCCGCCGGCCTCAAGCCACTGCTGCAATGTTGAATCCCTCTGGTGAGATTCTACAAAGCTGCTGAACGAGAATTCATCGATAACCAGCGTCGACAGCGAAGAAAGCTTGTCGGATAAATCGGCGGTTGTGTCGCAATTATACGGTAAAACACCTAAACGCATGAGCGCCGTTTGAAGAATGGAGTGAGCGGCAGTCGAATACAACCCAACTTTCCCCCGGAGTTCGGTTCTGACATTAAGGGAATGATAAGAAAACTTTCCGAATTGCCCGCTTCGTCCCGCCTGAAGTGACGTTTCGCGAACTCCGGAGAACGATGTGTCCTTCCAGTGAAGCGAAATAGTGTCATCAAGAACAAAGTTTTTTGAGGGGAGTTTCACCGTTCTGTGTGGAGAAGAAACATACGGATCGTCCAAATACACCTCCGGTGAGACTGCATCACGAGTATTGTTTCTGAAGCGAACGCGAAGGATGCTGTCCCGATGTGCTACAACATTCGGTGTTAACACCTCCGCCGACCGCGGCGGCGCCATTGTCAGCGGAATTTCTTTTCGGTATATGAAGTTGCGTGCCGGATCGGATTCATTGTGCACGATCATAAAAATGAACGGGGTCCGTACCTGAAGAGCGGCCAAACCTTCCGGTATTTCGGGAGACGTGTACGTATTGTTTCGGGGAGTAACCATTCTGAATTCGTTGGTCTTTCCCAGCGCGTAGAACATATTTTGTTTTTCGTTGGCAATCCATTCTTTATCAACAACGCCGGGAAAAAGAATCTTCGCTTCACCGCGAGAGATTATCGCGGTATCAATTTCCGTCCGAAAAAAGAAAAGTTGAACGGCGGTAACCACCGTGTCGCTCACTGCAGCATGAACATTGACATCCAGCAGCAAGCACCGCAGCCGTTCCAACCCAAGTTTCCACTCAGATAGCACCCGCACGTCGCTGCGGTCGAGAGAACTCTCACTCCGATTGATTACAGCGTCCACTTTTCCGATCGCAGTTGTAACACCGTTAAGAGTTTTCTCCCGGTCAAAATCGATGCCGAGCGAAACGGCCTGCTGAAGCGCCGAGTCGACGGATTGAAGCTCCTGGCCGAGCACAGGGAGGCCGCTGTCCAATTCTTCTAGCGGCTTCGTCACTGTCGGAAAAACCAATTGATAGTCATGGGATTGAATTTTTTCCAACAGCGGCAAAAGCGGTTTAATGCTTGCGTAGTTTTTACAAGCTTCTTCGCCTATCTCCGTGTAACTTTTTGCCCAAAGGGAGTTCTTTTGGCCGACAGGAACCTTGAAAGTCTGCGGGCTGGGCTTGCTTTGAATAAAGATCCGCTTAACCAGCCATTCGGAACTCGAGTTATGATGCGCCAGAATTTTTAAAATAATCTTTTTAAGGTCGGCGTCTCTGGGCCTGCTATCGTTGAACGAAAATGGATCTCTTTGTACAACGACAATATCAGGCCTTACACGTTCAAGCACGGTGTCAATCTTGGCTCTTAGAAGCATTTCTAAATTCGGCTGCGAGTGAAGAGTGCTCTGCCCGCCGTATATCGCGGTTGAAGGAACATTCAGAAAATACGCTTCTGCGTCCAGAGAGGAGGCCGCTTGATACGCTTCTTCCTTTCTTTTACCGGCGAGTTCATAGAAGGAATCGTCATTTCCCCTATTTGGCAGACCTTCTCCGTTCGTAACATACGCAACCGCTACGCTTGCGCCGCGGCCTATTCTATAGTACGCGATCACCGGAAGATCTTCACAGCCGGGGGCAAGGGCAATCACGAGCATAGTGCTCGAATTTTTTATGTCTTGTGCCTGCTGAACAATTCCATTTCTTCCGCGCTGCGGGAAATAGGGAGAATCTGATTTCGCCGGATTCGGCAGATTCAACAGAAGGAAAAGACATACCATGCAGTTTATACAAATCCTCACAAGCACTCTCTTTTTATTGCAGGTCATAAAAAAACAAAGGAGGGGTGAAGCATAATCACTTCAACCCTCCTTGTTAAATTGTAGCACTTTTGACTAGAATCCCAACTTTACGGTAAAGACATTGTTGGATGTCATAACTATAACATGACGGTATGCATAATCAAAAGTAAAATCCACGCCGCCAAGATTATATTTTATCCCAGCGCCCAACGAATAATCGTACAGTTGGACTGTCTGACCCGTCGGGTCGGTTGGCGCATTTGGAGAAAGGTTGTAGCCGCCTCTCACAAACAAGAGTTTGTTGAAGGAATATTCGGCACCAAACTTCCAAATATCATCCTGATAGTTGTTGTTTTCAAAATCAGTAAATACTGTCAGGTTGTTTGAATCATCGGCCTTCCAATCGTACGCCAGACCGAGTTCCATCTGCGAAGGCAGCTCGAACGGCGCTGCAACCACGGCGTACGTCTGAGTTCCACGGCTGTCGCTTGTCGTGTTGCCCGTGCGGTATAGATCGGCACCGCTGAAGGTCATATTGGGGCCGACATTTTTAATCGAGACTCCCAGTTTCAGTCCCGGTACTCCCAGCCCGTTGTATTGCACTCCTGCGTCGACTGCAACACCCGTTGCAGAAGTGCTCATGATTTTTTCGGAGACGAGATTCACTGTTGCGCCCACCGAAATCCGATCATTTAACATACGGGAATACGTGATGCCTGAAGTTACGTAAGCAGGCGAATATGTTTGTCCTGTCCCGTCGGGATAATCCTCTGTCGTGGTCGGGATGTTTCCAAAATTTACTGCTTTGATGGAAAACCCGAGAAAACCGAGGTCGCCCGCATTGACGGTAACGGCGCCATATTCAATGCCGATATCGCCAATGTACGACATATGAGAAAACATCGCCTGCACACCGTCGCCGCGGGCGACACCGGCAGGATTCCAGTAAATGGCATCGACGCCGGTGGTGTAGGCCATATCGCTTCCTCCTAACGCCACATCTTTGGCTCCTACAGGAATAAGCAGCTCTTGTGCTCCAGCGGTGCCGGTACGATTGATGTTACCGGCGACAGCCATGAGCGAGACCATCCCAAGGAGTACCGCACATGCTAAGAAACGCCTTGTTAGAATTTTCATTGAAGATCTCCTTCTTCTTTTCAATTAGTGTACATTCTCGTTATCATTTCACTACAGATAATCTTAATAGTGATGCAAAAACTCTTGTTCTGGAATAATAGCAAGCTTCAGTATCTTTGTAGAGCCGACACCGGGCAGATCCAGATAGACAATATACATGCCTGCTGCAGCGGGTAAACCGGATTCATTCAGTAAATTCCACTGCATTGTCTGTGAGTTGTCTGCTTTCATTAACGTGCGAACGAGAATGCCCGCTAAGTTATAGATACGGATGGTCGCCTTTTGCGGCAAGTGAGTAAACGTAACAAACCGATGATAATTATCCGATTCGAGTTTGTTAAACCCAAAATATGGATTCGGAAATACATTGATCAGGTTTACATCAGCTTTCGCATATGCATTTGTGTAAGCCGGAGCATCAGCTTTGAACGTAAATATATCGGCAACCGTGTTGACGTGGTTCGCGATGATTTCGAACTGATCGCCCGCCGCCCAGGGATTTGCATTCCGCCTGGTGCATGTCATCACCCACATCAACGGCGTCGATGATTGATTATAGAAATCTATTTGCAGCGCCGGGTCAGGGGTTGTGGAATATGGCTTGTTGAAAATAAAGCAAAACTCGCGGTTAACAGTATTATCACCGCCGGAAGTTGGCGGCCAGTAACGACCATCAACAGAAGCACCTGCAGCGTTATTTTCAAACATCCCAACGGCCAACCGAGTCGGTGGAGTTGTTTCCATGTCCCAAGCGGAGAATGGCACAGCATAGTTGAAATCCTGGTATGGATATGTGCCAACCGTATTGATAATCCATGGAACAAACGACGGATCTGCCGGAGCGCTGCTTGCATGGCGCAGATAGCGATACGCGAGCGAGTAATTTGCATCTGCTGGTGCAACTAACGGATTCCACAAAGCACCCGTATCGACAGCAGCAAGTTTCAGAAGAACGGTATGGTACTGTGTCGGGCTTGTGAGAGTTGTTCCGATGGCTCCAAAGGCAAAATGAGCTGCCATACCAATAGTTCCCGAACCATCCGTGGCATACGCAGTCGGATCGCCGGCTGTGCTAAATCCTTCGAGGCCAAGTCCGGTAAATCCACCCACTGGTGAGAACCTTCGCGAGCCGGAAGGAATTGACCAGGCACCCATGCCTGGGGGTGGACCGAATACAGCAACGTTAACGCCCTTCGTAGTAGCTCCCGGCGCGACGGCGCCAGCCGCAGTTTGCGTTTGATTGTGTGTAATAACCGCAGCAGTCGTAGCATCGGTTAATGACCACGTCGTGTTTCCACCGGTGGTATCAAATGCGACTTTATACGAGTCGCCGGTCAAAGCACTCGGGTCTATCACCGTTGCCAAAACCATGCCATCGCTTGAGCCAGAGCTGTGGTTGACAGCGAGGGAGTCGCCGAATTGATGAATATACCTAAGGCCTGGCGCAGACGCCTGAGGAGAGACCGACCGAATATTCAAAGCGCTTTCGAGGACTTTGGTCAAAATTGTCGGACTCGGATTGTAATTATAGGCGGTCACAGCAAAATAATACGGGCGATTATTAACGAGCGGGCCGCCGGTAATATAATCTTGCGTGATCTCAAACGTATGAAGAATACCCTGGTTCGTCCCGGTCACAACCGGCTTATATACGATCGCGCCTACGACGTTATCATACACGCTGTCGTAAATAACTTTGTTGTTGGGGTCCGTAAAGAACGTTGCCAAAAGCTTTGCACCGTTGGGTGAGTTCGTTGCCAATTGATAAATCTTATATCCCTGAAAAGTGTAACCCTGATCGTTATCACTTTCGGTCTTGGTAGTAGTTGTCGGATCACCCCAGTCGAGTTCAATTTTGCCGTTCAATGCAATTAGGTTTAAGTCCGGCGAAAAAGGCGGCTGAGGAAAACTGAATAGCGAGTTATAGGCTTTCTGGGCAATGTCGTCGTTCGCTTTCAGAACGGTGACACTCGAAAGATAATCGGCCCCTTGTCCCGCTAGGTTCGCAACGACAACTTCCTGCGTATCCCCGGCTGCCATCGTGAACGGTCCGCTGCATAACGCCATCCGGCGGTCGCCCGGTCCGGCAATGGTTCCATCAATCCATCCAGTGTTGGCAACAGGATCGCCGCTCAATACAAATGTCGTCGGCAGATTCGTCACCGGATTAACATATTGTGCACCGCTTGAACCAACCAAACCTCTCATAAGACGGTACCACTGTATAGTACCATTATAATCGGCATTGACAGGGTCAAGGTATACCTGGTTTTGATTAATGAAAAAGTTAAACGAGGTCATCGGAAGATTCTTGTGACCAAGCCGGTACTGTAGGTCAAAGATCGCTGTATCGGCCGGGTTGGGACTTGCCACCAGAGGACCCTGAAAGAAATCAAATCCCGCTGACGGTGGGGGAAGATTATAACTTTGAAAACTTGCGTCTTGCGCCTTTCCATTATAGACAAAACCAAGGCTCCTCAATGTATCGCATCCGCAAAAGTCGTCTGTCGCATCACCGAGATCCGGGTCTGCCCATTGGGAAACATACATGGAATCAAGCTCAACGCCGCTCTTATTAATAATTTTATTGCTGACAAAGATTGTACTTCCGAGCGCGCCGGAAAGATTATATGCCCAAATAGTCCGTTGGAATTCAATACCGATCGGGTTAGAACCGGCGAGCGCATAGGTTCTTGTGGTGCTCAGGTCGTTTGCTACATACCACATTGTTTGTCCCGCCAACGGGACGCCAGGCACATCAATCGTTGGGTCGTACGGGCCGTCGTGATTTTTGGTGTATGGAGCACCTTGGCTGGCCGGCCAATTATTCCAATCGTCCCAATATTGCTGGAGCAATCCTGCAGCCGTAGTCCCTGCTTCATAACGATTGATCAGCGGAACTTCATCCCGCTGCAGCGTAGAAAGCTCGCTTGCGGCAGCCGCGTCGTTGGGGTCTGTAACGCCCGCTATCGGGTGCATATCGGGCCTTACGCGGTAAAGACGATATTGGCTTGCGCCCGGGTCGTCAGCCGTCGGAAGGCTGGAAGCCGAACCAGTGCTTAACACTTTTCCGGCTTGAAGGCCGTGCCAGTACGTTGAACCACCGACTTTCAGGGAGTCATTCTTGTAGCATCCCCACACCAAGCCATCTTCAAAAATACAGGTGGCGAGGCTTAACCCTTTGGGGAATTCGAATCCTTCTGCCGATGAAGAAAAATTATTGAACGAGCCGTCACCGCAATTTGAATAATAATTGAAAATATTATTAATCAACATCGGATGATAGACATCGTTTGTGTATGTTTTTGCCAGGCGTGAGCTTCCTCTGCCGGTTTGGCCGGTGCGGTCTTTTGCATTCACCGGTCCCGCCAGGAAAGCCACAACGCACAGTGCAATGATGCTCGTGTTCAGAAATCGATATAGTCTCATTTTTATGCTCCTAATATGACTTTCCATGTTAATACTCTAAGTTTACGCCGAACCGGATTTGCCTCGGCACACCATAATTTCCGGAATTATCGCCAAGATATGCCGCACTGTATATTTGATTAAACAAAGCAGGGTTGCCCGATTGTTGAGCTTGGTTGATCCCGGCTGTTGAATTCAACCAGCCGTCGTCAGCAGGATCTCCTGTGCGGGCAAATACAGTAACAACGTTTTTCGTGTTGAGAAGATTCTCAACATAGATATAGAAATTAGCTGCAAGAGAACCGAACGAAACTGTCTTATCAACACGAAGATCAAGTTCATACGTCCACGGAGTGGTGGATGCACCGAGATCTTCCACCGGAACAGTGCTTCGTACGTCTGTTTCCTGATCCGCAAGGCTTCCGTTCGCGTTCACGCGGGTAAAAGCATATCCGCTCCCAAATTTTAAGAGAAGATTGATTCCCAGCCGCTGCAAGATCGGGCCGCCGTCATTTTTTGCCCAACGATAGTCGAGAGACAAATCGCCGTGATTCGCCTGATTGAACGTCACCGGGGAGATTGTCTTTGCCACAAACGAATTATATGCTGCTCCTTCAAGGTCGCCTGAACTTGACCCTGTTGCTCGGGCGTCCGATAACGTGAAGTTAACCTGCGCCTGCATTCTCTCAACGCGGCGGAGTGTAAATTTCAATTCCACACCTTTGGTCGTTGCAAAATCTCCGTTGATGTATGCTAAGTACGCCCGGTTGGTAGCCCCGGCGGACGGAGTAAGGTACGCAGCTTCTATTTGATCGCGAATATCCTTGTAAAATGCAGTCGCGTCAAAGGATGCATTCTCGGATACTTGCTGCGAAAAACCTAATTCATACTGGGTCGACCGTTCTGGTTTCAATCCGTATCCGACGACATTCGTGATCCAGTTGCCGCCGTTTGTGATATACGTCGCTTCTCCCAACCCTAAGTACGAATCCCGGAGCTGTGATTGCTGGATAAACTTCCCGTACTGCGCGTGGAACACTGTGCGGTCTGTGACCGGGAAAGAGAATCCGAGCCGCGGGCTGATTTGTTTTGTCGGATCGGTATCCTTGAGGCTGGACGATGCAATAACATTCAGACTATCGACATATTTAATGTTGGTCGGATTCACTATAGACTTGCTCGCCGGATCGATGTAGTCGAACCTCAAGCCGATGTTCAAGACGATATCCTGAAGCTCGATCTTATCCTGCAGGTACGAGGCCGCGAAAATTGGCTGGCGGGGTCCGAAGTCTACAACATTTGGACCGATTTTCGCATCGTTGCTGATCGAGTTGCCGAGCGGATCGTAGCCGTAATTATCCATGTATCCGTTATACCGCAATTGAGCCTCTTTCTGGAACAACGTAAGGGACGGATCGTTCAACGTCGCATACCGTTGTTCCGCACCGTTCGCGCTGAGAGAGAATCTGCGGATAGTGTACTCTGTAAATTCACCGCCGAATTTTATTGCATGATTTTTTACTTGCGAGGATAAATCAATTCGGCCGCCGATGGATGATTGTGCTGTGTGGGCATATCCGGAAAGCGGGGTCCCCGGCATGTCAACTGTCGGGCCGGCGATGGTTCCCCAGTATCCCAGATTCCTCGTTCCGAAGAGCGAACTGTTTCCTGCATAATAGAAGCCGAGTTTTGCGTTCGCAGCAGAATCACCGTATGCGTTGAAGTTTTCCTTCAAGAACGGATCCATCGTTTTGGTGTCCGCGTTGAAGTAGTTTAGGTTTACTTCATAAAAAGTTGTCGGGGTAATGAACTGAGTAAGTTTAAGGTTCGCAAACCCGTTTGATGATTGAGTAAGGGGTAAGCGGCTTTGATCAAGCACCTCAGCGAAAGTTGCTTCGCCCTGGCTGTGGGTTGCGTTATAAGACCCGGCTCCGCGCACCTTCACGCTCCCGAGGTCAAAAAGGAGTGTTCCGGTATATGTGTACGCATTGTATCCTCCACCCATAAGATTTCCCGGTTGATACAAGAGGTTAAGCGTATCGACTTGAACTGTGCTCGGGTGTTGATGTGAGTACACGCCATTTGTGATAATAGCATTTGCGCCGGTAAAGTTAGCGCCGCCCCATACTCCGGGTGTCGGAACGCCGTTATTGATCGTTCCCGGGTCGCGGTAAAATTGATTTTCAACGCTCCCGAAAAAACGAACCTTGTCGGACGTAATGGGACCGCTTATTGTTCCCACATAATCGGAGTACCCATACGAATACCCTCCCAGCGATTTCGTGCCCTGCTTTGTATAGTTGTCCGTTTCAAGTTGAGCAGTCGCTTTCCAGTTTTCCGCACCGCTGCGCAGGTTCGAACTCACGATGCCGCCGTTCGACCCGCCGAACTCTGCCGGATAACCGCCCGCCTGCACTTGTGTTTCTTCAACCGCTTCTTGCGTTACGGTCACAGCGTTTCCGCCGTACAACACGTTGTTGACGCCCACGCCTTCCAGCTGAAAACCGGTCTCATCAGCGCGGCTGCCGCGAATATAAATGTTTCCGTTCCGCTCTACAACGCCCGTCTGCAATGTGACGGCCTGCGTAACTCCGCGAAAGGGAATGTTGGCAAAATAATCGCTGCCCATGATGCTGACCGAGTTGGTCGCTGATTTATTGACGAGCGGCCGCTGTGCAATAATTTCAACAGTCGGCACTTTGACGCCCTCGGATGGAAGAGCAAAATTAGCGTCCGTCGTCAAGTCCGCGTCAACAGCGAGGTTCGATAGCGTTATCGTCTGATAACCGATATACGACGCTTTTAACACGTATGTGCCCGGGTTGAGGTTCAGAATTGAGAACACACCGTTCACATCTGTGGTCGCCCCGAAAGATGTTCCAACGACTTGGATCGTTGCACCAACAAGCGCCTCACCGGATTCATGATCTGTTACCTTTCCATGGATCTTCCCGCCTGCCGCCATAAGCACTGCAGTTGGAAAAAGCAGAAAGGCAACGAGTAGAGTTCTGTAGCACTCCCGTCGCATGTTTATTCTCCTTTGTTTTGTTATTGTGGACATCCTAATTTTGCGCTCCTGCGAAAAATCTTTCAAGAGCCGTGAATTAAAAAATCTAAAGAAAATATTTCCTGCCGCCGATACACTGGTAATTCTCAGGCATGACGTGAGACTTTCATTTCCCGTGCGAAACTGCAATGCCGGCGGGACACATTCCATCCCCTCATCGTTTCAAAATCCAAATGACCGAGAAAAGAGTTCCGCATCCTTCGTGAAATTATAAGATGAAAATTTTAAGATCCAATGCTTAGAACTGCGAAGGGAATTTAATTTCCGATTATACAATCAATGAGATAGAGAACGACTCTGGCTGCAATACAAAAGGCAGAACGTAGGTCGGGAGGAAAAACAGTGATGTAACAAATCGTAAAATTCAATTCAACAATCACCTAAAGATAGATCTTAGAAACTAGCAAACGACTTCTCTATGTACTACTGCAGACTTAGATATCTACCGCTGTGTGAAACTTTATTTCTAATATTTCGTATATGTTATTTTTTTGTTGTGTTAATTTACTACCCAGATAGCGATTTGTCAAGTTTTTCCGGTATTAAGTTGAAATAAAATACACCTTCGTGCCCTATAAAGTAAAGGTGATTTTCCCCCTTTTTATCTCATTACAACTGCCTAAGGTATATATTCCCGGCATTTTTGTCAAGTTTCCACACAACAATTTACAACGAGACAACCTTCGCGTCAAAGATCCCATCTAACGACCGAATTTGCTGGAGCATCTTTTCCGGAATCGGGCTGTCAACACTAACGACAACCAATGCTTTTTCACCCACGCCTGTTCGGCCAAGCGATAACCCGGCAATATTGACTTTTTCTGCGGCCAGGATTGAGCCGACATGAGCGAGCATTCCAGGCTTGTCGGTATTTGTATAGAATAAGAGAATACCTTCAGGATTTACTTCAAAGTAAAACGCGTCAATCCGCACAACACGGGGCTTTGTCGTCCCGAAGACGGTTCCGGCGAACGAGCGTTCCTCCTGATCCGTGGAATATTCTATTGTCAGCAGTTGATTGTAGTTCTCGTTGTCCCGTTCTTTCTTTTCGCTGACCCGGATGCCCATAGACGATGCGAGGACGGGAGCGTTAATGTAATTGACAGGCTGGCTCATGAGCTTTGAAAAAAAACCTTTTAACACGCCGGTTGTCAGCAGCTCAACGTGTTTCTGCAGCAATTCTCCGCGCGTTTCAATGGTAATGTCTTTGAGTTTTCCTTTCATAAGCTGCGCCTGCAGACTTCCCATCTTTTCCGCAAGAAGGAGGTACGGTTTTATTTCCGCGGGAATTCCCGATTGCAGTGCAACGGCATTCACAGCGCCGGAAATTCCCCGGTCATGCAGCGCATCGGCAAGTTGTTCCGCAATCTGGATGGCCACTTTTTCCTGAGCTTCTTCTGTCGAAGCGCCAAGATGCGGTGTTGCGATTAACCGCGGATGCTGCAGCAGCGGATTCCCTTTGGGCGGTTCCTCGACAAAGACGTCGAGCGCCGCACCGGCAACTTGTCCGCTGTTCAACGCATCAAGAAGCGCCGCCTCATCGATGATTCCTCCGCGGGCGCAGTTGATGACACGGACGCCTTTCTTACATTTCGCAAAAGTTTTTTCGTTCAGCAATCCCCTCGTTTCATCGTTGAGCGGAGTGTGCACGGTAATGAAATCGGAGCGCCGGTAAATTTCGTCCAGAGACACAAGTTCCACACCGAGCTTCGATGCAACGTCGTTGGCAAGTACGGGGTCAAACCCGATGACGGTCATCCCGAATGCGCGGCACCTCGCTGCAACTTCTCTCCCGATTTTTCCCATACCAATAATGCCCAGCGTTTTTCCCATCACCTCCGTCCCCATGTATTTCTTTCTGTCCCACTTTCCGTTCACAAGGCTCATGTATGCCTGCGGAATGTTTCGGGAAAGAGAGAGCATCATGGACACCGTATGCTCTGCGGTGGAAACGGTATTGCCCCCCGGCGTATTCATCACGATGATGCCGCGTCGTGATGCGGCTTGGACGTCGATATTGTCTACGCCCGCTCCGGCCCGGCCAATCACTTTCATTTCTTTTGCTTCATTAATAATGTCGGCGGTAACTTTCGTTCCGCTGCGGACAATAAGTGCTGCATATTCCGGAATGATTTTTTTAATCTCTTCCGGGGAGATTCCCGGCTTGAGATCGACCTGAAATCCTTCACGCGTCAGGATATCAACGCATGATTGTTCGATGGGATCGCTGATGAGTATTTTCATGGCAGTGGCTTTCAATGGTAAGAGGATCAATGTGAGTTGACGGTGAATCCGCCTCCCGTTGCATCCAACGGGGAGGCGGTCAACTAATTTACAGCATGAATGAACAGTGTGGCGGAATCATCTTCCGTAAAAAACGACATCATTGTGCGAACGATTTCAGAACAGCCTGAACACCGGCACCGAGTTCGAACTTGTATCCGCACTCTTTTAACGTCATCTCGAGCGCGGCAATCATCGTGACCATGTCGAGGTCGTCGTAATAGCCGAGATGGGAAATGCGGAATATCTTCCCGGCATAATCGTCTTGTCCGCCGGCAATCGTAATTCCGTACTTCGACTTGAGGGTTTTGTTGAATACTTTCCAATCCATCCCCGCGGGAAGCCAGACAGGAGTCACGGCGAACGATGGAAATTCTGAAAATAATTTTAAGCCGAGCGCCACAACGCCGGCGCGGATTGCTGTTGCCAGCCGTTCATGACGGCGCCAGATATTTTCTATCCCTTCCGCTTTCAGCATCTCCAGAGCCGCGTCAACGCCGATGACGAGCGAAACAGCGGGCGTCCACGGCGTATCGTTTTTTTCGTACGACTTCAGCGCCTTGCGAAGGTCGAAATAGAATTTGGGAAGCGTAGAGGTCTCCATCGCCGCGATCGCACGTTTGCTCAGCGCGACAAAAGCGAGTCCGGGCGGTATCATCAGCCCCTTTTGCGATCCGGTAACGCATGCGTCGAGTCCCCACTCGTCAAACCGCAGCTCATGAGCGCCGACAGCGGTAATACCGTCCACACAAACAAGCGCGTTGGAGTTCTCGCGGATGAGTTTTGCCAGCCCTTTCACATCGGTCGCCGTGCCGGTCGATGTCTCGCTGTGTGTAAGATAGACGCCCTTGGCATCCGGATGAGCGCGAAGAGCTTCGAGAATCTGCTGGGCCGTAGGCGCTTTCCCCCATTCCACTTTGATTTCAACGACGTTCAGACCGTACGCTTTCGGCATCTTCACCCAGCGCTCGCCGAATTTTCCGCCGTTGCACGAAATAATCGTATCACCGGGAGAAAACAGGCTCACAAACGTAGATTCAACCCCCCCGGTACCTGAACATGTCAAGGTAAGAACAGGCTGTTCGGTCTGAAAGAGGTATTTCAAATTCTGGTTAACGCGTGTCAGGACTTCGTTAAATTCAGGATTGCGGTGATGAATGATCGGCTCCGCCATTGTCAACATGACGTGTTCAGGAACCGGAGTCGGTCCGGGAGTAAACAATCTTTTTTTCATGGTCGCTGCTTTCGTGTCGATTTTTTTTCGTGGTCGGATGAACGAATTGATTATGACGTCACGTAAAAGTACTGCAATTGCGGTTGAGAATCAAGAAATGCTGGTGTACGAGGAGATGTCAAACGCCGTATCGAGAAAATTGCGAATGTTGAAATATTTGGTAAGGTAAATCACTGAGGTGTCCGACATCTTCCTGCCAGTGCCTATGCGACCGCGGAGGGGATGTAGTGTTTCGTTGAAGAAACTTCTTTTGCGTTCACAAAAGATTCGATCGTGTTTAACAGATCGTACCTCCCGTCCCCGGTGACCGCCGAGAACTGAAGAACGGCAGAAAGCTGTTTATATTTGCCAAGTCGATCCTGTACGTTCTTGATTTGAGTCTGCAGTTTATTGAACGGGATTTTATCGGCTTTCGTAAGCACAAGGACAAACGGAACATCGTAGAAATCCAACCATCCCATCATCGTGGTGTCAAGCTCGGTGGGCCCTAACCGGGCATCGACAATCTGCACGCCGAGCGCAATTTGTCTTCTGTCATTGAAAAACGATTCGATGAGGGATGTCCAGCCCGCTTTCACCTGCTCGGCGACTTTGGCATAGCCGTAGCCGGGCAAATCGATAAAATACATTTCTTTGTTGACAAGGTAATAATTCAACTCTCGGGTTTTTCCGGGCGTCGAGCTGATACGGGCGAGTCCCTTTCTATTGCAGAGCTTGTTCAACAGCGACGACTTTCCTACATTCGACCTGCCGATGAACACGATCTCGGGGAAATTATCTTTGGGGAGTTGTTTCAGGTTTGCGACGCCGACAACAAAATCTACCGTAACAATTTTCATACCTCACACCCTCTTCATGATGGAACTTCGTGAAACACGTGCCACAATAGCAAGGGAAGGCTATGCTATGCTTTTGATCTCTACGTTGCTTCTTTTTCAGAAGCCTTCGTGACGGTTGATTGAGAGTCCGGTGCTGGTTCTGCGGCCGGAGGTGGAGCGGTTTCGGTTTTCTTTCGGGGAGTCCGGCGCGCACGCTTCGGCTTCACCGTCGATTTCGTTTCCTCTTTGCCGGTGTTGTAATCCACCAGTTCGAGCACGGCAACCTCCGCCGCATCGCCGAACCGGCGTCCTAATTTTACAACGCGCGTATACCCGCCGGGGCGCTGTCCGACCTTCAGGGCAATTTCGCCGAACAGTATTTTAACTACTTCCTTATCATGAATAAACCGGGCAACTTCGCGCCGAGCGTGTACGTCTTTCGGCCCCCCCGCGGCTTCTTTCGCCGCCGTGCGTATAGCACGTGAAATTATTTTTTCGACAACCATCCGCATTTCCTTCGCCTTTGCGAGGGTTGTGCGGATCTTTTTGTGCCGGAACAGCGACGTCGAAAGAGCACTGAACGTTGCTTTACGATGGCTTGATGTCCGTTTAAGTTTCCGACCAGCTCTGCCGTGAATCATTGCATTGTCCTTTGTTTATTCGCTGTCCTTTAAGTACTTGTCGACATCCATGCCGAATGTCAAACCTTCTTCTTCGATAATAGCCGATAGTTCGGCAAGAGATTTCCGCCCGAAGTTGCGGAACTTCAGCAGTTCGGCTTCTTCGCGTCGCACGAGGTCGGCAATCGTCTTGATGTCGGCGGCGCGCAGGCAATTGTGTGATCGCACCGATAATTCCAGGTCGTCGACGCTTGTTTTGAGAACTTTCCGGATGCGCGCAACTTCGGCATCCTCTTCCACTTCTTCTTTTTCCGCCTCTGGCTCTGAATCGAAATTAGTGAAGAGTTGAATATGCTCGCGCAGCACTTTTCCTGCATATGTCAGCCCTTCTTCCGGCACAATAGATCCGTCAGTCTCGATCTCCAGAATCAATTTTTCGTAGTCCGTCTGCTGGCCAACGCGGGTCGGTTCGACGAAATAGCGAACATTTTTGATCGGCGTGAAAATCGAATCGATCGCAATCACGCCGAGCGTTTGGTCGGGCAGTTTATTTTCTTCCGACGTCACGTATCCTTTGCCGCGCCCGATGCGAAGTTCGATTTCGAAGTCGGCATCTTTGTTCAACGTGGCGATGTGGTGGTCGGGGTTCAATATTTCAACTTCCGCACTCGCTTTCTGAATATCGCCGGCTTTGAATTTTCCGGGACCTTTCAGGTGCACCATCACTTTGCCGACTTTCTTGTTTGTCGCTTTCAGGCGCACTTCCTTGAGGTTGAGGATCATATCGGAAACATCCTCAACCAGCCCCGGCAGCGTCGAGAACTCATGAACAATACCTTCGATGCGAATGGCGGTAATTGCGTATCCCGGGAGCGACGATAAGAGCACGCGCCGGAACGCATTGCCAATCGTTACACCAAAACCTTTCTCTAACGGCTGTACGATAAATCTGCCAAACGTGGTAGAATGATTGGCTTCATCCAGCACGATCCCTTCAGGCATTTGAAAATTTACAAGACTCATGAGATTCACTCACTTTCACACGTTTTAAGTTGTCGTGAAAAAAATCGATTACTTTGAATACAACTCGACGACGAGTTGTTCGTTCGCCGGCAAAGGAATGTCGGCCCGTTCCGGAATCTGAAGAAACGTCCCGTTGAGGTTCGCTTTGTCCAGGCTGAGCCAAGGAAGCATCGACGTGTCTTTCATCCGCTTCATGGAGCTGTGAATGACTTCCAGTTTTTTGCTCCGTTCGTTCACGCTGATAACATCGCCCCCTTTCAACAACACTGACGGTATGTCCACCGGCTTGTTGTTGATGGAAAAATGTCCGTGGATGATCAGCTGTCGCGCCGTTTTGCGTGAAGGGGCAAAGCCCATGCGGTACACAACATTGTCGAACCGTCGTTCCAGTGTTTTGACGAGAATTTCCGCCGTCTTGCCGGTCTGGCGAAGCGACTTCTCAAAATAATTTCTGAATTGTGTTTCAAGCAACCCGTACATCCGGCGGATTTTTTGCTTCTCCCGAAGCTGAAGCCCGTATTCCGAAACTTTTTGCCTTCGCGATTGCCCGTGTGGTCCCGGCGGGAAGTTCCGCCGTTCAACGGGGCATTTCTCCGTGAAGCATTTCGTTCCCTTCAAAAAAAGCTTCTGACGTTCCCGCCTGCACAGCCTGCAACTGGCGTCAATATATCTTGCCATTGATGTGTATTTCCTTTAAGTGATGAATAAATAGACTTTTCAACAGTCTTACACGCGACGACGCTTCGGCGGACGGCAGCCGTTGTGCGGTATCGGTGTGATGTCGCGGATGATCGAGACTTCCAGACCCGCGGTTTGCAGTGAACGAATCGCAGCTTCACGGCCGGAACCCGGTCCCTTTACAAATACTTCGACTTTGCGAAGCCCCATATCGTACGCTTCCTTTGCCGCAGCTTCTGCGGATACCTGGGCGGCAAACGGAGTATTCTTGCGCGAGCCCTTAAAGCCGTTCTTCCCCGCTGACGACCACGCGATGGTGTTGCCGTAGATATCCGTCAGCGTCACAATAACGTTGTTGAACGTCGCCTTGACAAAGGCCTTGCCGTTCACGTCAACGTGAATTTTCTTTTTCTTCTTTGCAGCAGGCGCCGCCGCTGATGATGATGCCGGTGTTTTTGCCGCCGCTGGTGTCGGTTCTTTTGCCACGTCTTCTCCTTTCAACCAAAGATGATTCTTTGGAAGAGATTAATTATTTCTTCGCTAATACTTTCTTCTTCCCGGCGACTGTCTTGCGTTTGCCCTTTCTGGTGCGGGAATTCGTCCGCGTTCGTTGTCCGCGAACAGGCAGGCCCTTGCGGTGACGCAGCCCGCGGTACGACCCGATGTCCATCAGACGCTTGATGTTCATCTGCATCTCGCTTCGCATCGCGCCTTCCGTTTTATATTCTGCCTGGATGATCGTACGAATCTTCGACACTTCGTCGTCGTTCAAATCGCCTATTTTCTTGTTCAGGTCAATGCCGGCTTTTGTTAAAATCTTTTGCGACGTCGTACGGCCGATTCCGTAAATGTACGTCAACCCGATTTCCGACCGTTTATTTTTTGGTAAATCGACTCCAGCTATACGAGCCACTTTTTCTTCTCCTTGTTAAACACTTTTGGGAAATTATCCTTGACGCTGTTTATGTTTCGGATTCTTGCAAATCACCCGCACAACTCCCTTGCGTCGGATGATTTTGCAGTTCTCACACAACCGTTTTACTGATGCCCGGACTTTCATCGCTTGGTCCTTTCCTTGCTCTCGCTTATTTGTAGCGGTAGGTGATGCGCCCTTTGGAAAGGTCGTACGGTGAAAGTTCCACCGTCACTTTATCACCGACCAAAATTTTTATATAATTCATCCGCATTTTGCCCGAAATGTGCGCAAGGATTTCGTGCCCGTTGTCCAGCTTCACTTTAAACGAAGCGTTGGGCAACGTTTCAGTTATTGTTCCGTCGACCTTAATTGCTCCTTGCTTTGCCATTGCTCATGCGATTACTGAGTTAAAACTTCCGCCTTATTCTTTCGAACAGCAACCGTATGCTCAAAATGCGCCGACGGCTCGCTGTCCGTAGTAAGAATCGTCCATCCGTCCCTGGCTGTGTGGACATCGTACGCTCCGAAATTCACCATCGGTTCTATGGCAAGCGTCATCCCCTCCTTCAACTTCAAACCTGTTTTTGCCTTGCCGTAATTCGGAACCGGCGGGTCTTCGTGCAGTTCTTTCCCGATGCCGTGTCCCACCAAATCCCGCACGACAGAAAACCCGGCCGCTTCAACATGGTGCTGAACGGCAAACGAAATATCGTGAAGATAGTTTCCTTCGATCGCCTGCTCAACCCCTTTGTCCAGCGATTCCTGCGTTACCCTCATCAACCGTGCCTTCCCTTCGGAAACTTTTCCAACGGGAAAAGTATACGCGCCATCGCCGAAAAATCCATTCTTCAACACACCGACATCGAGCGAGACGATTTCACCCTCTTTCAACACCCGCTTGCCCGGAATGCCGTGGACAACTTCGTTGTCAATCGAGACGCATATCGAAGCCGGAAAAAGATTGCGCCGGTCGTTTCCATATCCCTTGAACGCCGGGATGCCGCCGCTGCTCCGGATAAAATCTTCTGCCAGACCGTCAAGATCTTGGGTTGCCATCCCGGGATAAATTTGCTTCTCCAACAGCCTTAAAACGTCGCCAACAATCTGCGAGCTTTCCCGAATCAGCGCAATTTCTTTTTCCGTTTTGATCGTTACCATGAATACCACACCGCCGCAGAAAATTACCGCCCGATTCTTCCTTTGATCTTGCCGCTCTTCATAAACCCGTCGTAATGACGCATCAACAAATGGGATTCAACCTGTTGAAGGGTATCCAGTGCGACGCCAACAATGATCAGTAAACTCGTTCCGCCGAAAAACGATGCGAAACTGGTTGTCACTCCAAACCGAACCATGAATGCCGGTAGAATTGCGATAATGGCAAGAAATATCGATCCGGGTAATGTGATTTTCGTCAGAATATTATCGATGAAATCCGATGTGTGCTTTCCCGGACGAATACCCGGAATAAATCCTCCCTGCTTTTGCATGTTATCTGCCACGTCTTTCGGGTTGAACGCAATAGCAGTATAAAAATAGGTGAAGAACACGATCATCAATCCATAAAAGAACGAATACGTGAACGATGTGTGCTCAAGGTATCCCGCGATTGATGCGACAAAATCACTGTCCGGGAAAAAAGTCAGGATCGTACTCGGAATGAACATGATCGACTGTGCAAAGATGATCGGCATAACGCCGGCCGTGTTGACGCGCATCGGAATATATTGCGTTACACCGCCGTACACTTTTCTGCCGACAACACGCTTTGCATACTGGACCGGTATCCTGCGCGTTCCCTGCGTTACCAGCACAACGCCGGCAATAATCAGGAGCATGAACGCCCAGATGATCAACTCAACGATGATCGGCCGCGCTCCGGAATTGACAAGCTGAAACTCATCCAAGATGGCAATGGGGAAGCGGGCGATAATGCCGATGAAGATGATGAGCGAAATACCGTTTCCGATTCCTCGTTCCGTGATCTGTTCCCCCAGCCACATCATGAACATCGTACCCGTCGTCAGCACGATGATCGTGCTGAGCGCGAACCCGAACCCCTGTACTTGCGGCGGCACGATCGAAACGCCGGCTGCATTAAGGCTCACGAGCCGGACGCTGACGCCCCACGCCTGCAGAATCGAGATGAGGACCGTGCCGTACCGGGTGTACTGGGTAATCTTCTTTCGCCCGTTTTCTCCTTCTTTCTGAAGCTTCTGGAAAAACGGGACAACCGCTCCGAGCAATTGGATAATAATAGAGGCACTGATATACGGCATGATGCCGAGCGCAAAAATTGCCGCATGGCTGAATGCGCCGCCGACGAACAAATCGTAAAGACCAAAAAGCGTGTTCGACGCCTGGTTCCGCATCGATTCCGCAAGGACCGAAGCGTCAACGCCGGGGAGTGTGACGTGCGAACCGATGCGGACGACGATCAACAGCGCTGCGGTGAACAACACGCGCGTTCGCAGTTCCTGGATCTTGAAAATGTTGCGGATATTTTCGTCTAATTTGCTCATGGAGATCTACTTTGATTTTTTTTCAGCTGCGGGTTTTTCGGTATGTATCTCCGTCGCTTTTCCCCCGGCAGCCGTGATCTTCTCCACCGCAGATTTGCTGAATTTGTGCGCCGAGATTTCCAATTTCGCTTTCAACTCGCCGTCGCCAAGAATCTTCACCAAGCTCGTTTTTTTTGACACGATGCCGAGCGAATGCAGAAGCTCCGGCGTTACCGTATCTTTTATTCTTCCGTCGGTCACCATTGTTTGCAGCATATCAACGTTGACGACACGATACTCAACGCGAAAAGGATTCGTGAATCCGAATTTCGGAAGACGCCGTGTCAGCGGCATCTGCCCGCCCTCGAATCCGCGCTTGAAGCCCGAACCGGAACGCGAGCCTTGTCCCTTGTGGCCGCGCGTGGCGGTACCTCCGTGTCCCGAACCTTGTCCGCGCCCGATTCTTTTCGTTTTTTTTCTCGAGCCTTTTGCGTACCGTAAATTGCTTAAAATCGCCGCCATGGGTATTTTCCTTTAATATCGATCGAGGTTTGACTCGTCAAACCGCTCCGCAATTATGATTTCACTTCTTCAACAACGACCAAATGACGAACCGCGTTCACCATACCCCGAATTTGCGGAGTGTCGGTATGAACGACGGAATAATTCGGGCGCCCCAAACCGAGCGCTTCAATTGTGCGTTTATGGCGTTCCAGTGTATGCACCACGCTGCGGATCTGTGTTATCTTTATTTTTTTGTGTGCTGCCATATTTTTTTAGTTCTGGAATAATTCCTGAAGAGACAGGCCGCGCTCTTTCGCAACCGTCCGGGCATCCCGGAGGCTGAGCAGCCCTGCGAGCGTCGCTTTCACAACGTTGTGCGGGTTGGAGGAGCCCATTTGTTTCGTGAGAATGTCTTTCACACCGGCAGACTCGAGCAGTGCGCGAACGCCGCCGCCGGCGATCAACCCTGTTCCGGGAGACGCGGGTTTCAAAAGAACTTTTCCCGCCCCAAATTTTCCGATGATCTCGTGTGGAATCGTCCCGTTGACAATCGGAACTGTAACGACGTTCTTCTTCGCGTCGTCAATTCCTTTCGAAATCGCATCGGCGACTTCGTTTGCTTTGCCGAGACCGATGCCGACGTGGCCGTTGCCATCTCCCACAACGACGATCGCGTTAAAACTGAACCTGCGTCCGCCCTTCACCACTTTCGCTACGCGGTTGATGTGGACCAGCTTATCTTTTAATTCGAGTTCGTTTGCTTTAATTCGTGCCACGGGTAAGCCTCTTCACTTCATTGATAAATTTTCCTGCGTCGTCCATTTTCTTCTTGCTGTCGGGAGAGGATTCGAACCTCTACAGACGCCTCCAAAGGGCGTTGTCCTGCCATTAGACGACCCGACAAGATCGCGGGCGATTCCTTCCAGCAGCAAATACCTCTTAGAATTTTAAGCCGCCCTCTCGTGCACCGTCCGCCAGCGCTTTCACACGGCCGTGATACAATAATCCGTTGCGGTCGAACACAACATTCTTGATATTTTTTTCGAGCGCTTTCTTTGCGAGAATTTTTCCGACGATCGTGCTTTTATCTTTTTTTGATTTCGCTCCGGTCAATTCAGATTTCACTTCTTTCGAAATCGAAGAGGCGGCAACCAATGTTTTCCCGGCAACGTCGTCGATGATTTGCCCGTAGATATTTCCCAGGCTGCGGTACACGGTCAGCCTCGGGCGCTGCGCCGTGCCGGTGATTTTCTTCCGGATATACGCCTTAATTTTCGTGCGTCGTTGTATTACTTCCTTGTTGATCATACGTATTCTTTATCGATAGCTGTGAAACGTGCCCGTTAGTTATTTCGCGCCGACGGTAGCCGCTGTCTTGCCCGCTTTTCTGCGGATATACTCGCCTTCGTACTTAATTCCTTTGCCTTTATACGGCTCGGGCGGACGGAGGGAACGTATTTTCGCCGCTACCAGGCCGACTAACTGCTTGTCGATGCCGCTGATGACAATGGTCGTCTGTGTCGGCGCTTCAATTTTAATCGAATCAGGCGGCCGGAATGCTATCGGATGCGAATACCCAAGTGCAAGCTGCAGGACCTTGCCCCGCAGTTCCGCACGGTATCCGACACCGACGATCTCAAGCTTGCGGCTGAACCCCGCTGTAACGCCTGTGACCATGTTCGCAATCAGGGCGCGGAATAGTCCGTGCAGCGATCGTTGCTCTTTGAAATCGGAGTGGCGGGAGACGAGAACTTCCTCTCCTTTAACTTCGACCGTTACATCGGGATGAATTGCAACTGAGAGCTCACCTTTGGTCCCGGTGACTTTCACGCTGCCGTTCTTCACTTCTACTTTCACTCCCTTGGGAATGACTACTGGTTTTCTGCCGATTCGCGACACTGTAAGACTCCTTCAAACTCTTTTTCTGACCTGAAAAATCAATTGACCTACCAGACGTAAAACAACACTTCACCGCCGACATTTTCCTTTCGCGCCCGCTTATCGGTCATCAATCCTTTCGATGTCGATACGACCGCAACACCCAGGCCGTTATTGACGCGCGGCAGTTCTCCGGCACTTTGATACCGCCGAATGCCGGGGCGGCTGATGCGCCGCAAGCCGGTAATCACGCTGTTGGTATCGTTGTATTTCAATTGGATGCGAATAACGCCCTGCTTCTTGTCTTCAACAGTCGTAAAATTGCCGATGAATTTTTGTTCCAGCAGAATGCGTGTGATTTCCTTCTTCAAGTTTGAAGCAGGGACGTCGACCTTCTTATGGTGTGCACGCACGGCATTACGGACTCGTGTGAGATAATCGGCTATCGGATCGGACATTGACATTGAATTTCGTTCTCCTAATTATTTCCGCTCGCTGCTGCGAAGCGTGATTACCAGCTTGCCTTTGTAACTCCCGGAATTTTTCCGTCGAGCGCCATCGAGCGGAAACACAGTCTGCAGACGCCGAACTTTCTCATGTAAGCCCGCGACCGGCCGCAGATGCCGCACCGGTTGTGCTTCTGTGTCGGATGTTTGGGTGTTTTCTTTGCTTTCACAACCATTGCTAATCGTGCCACGAACGCTCCTTGTTAAAATTAATTAGCTTTTTGCACCGTGTCGCGCTTGACGAACGGCATGCCGAAACCTTTAAGCAGTTCCATCGCCTCAAGGTCTGTCTTCGCCGTTGTCACAAACGTGATATCCATGCCGTTAATCTTTGCAACCTTGTCTGCGTCGATCTCGCGGAAAATAATTTGTTCTTTGATTCCGAGCGTGTAATTTCCGCGCCCGTCAAACGACCGGTCGGGAACGCCGCGGAAGTCCCGGATCTGGGGCATTGCAACACTGACCAGCCTGTCGAGAAATTCGTACATCTGCCTTCCGCGCAAGGTCACGCGGGCTCCGATCGGGACGCCCTGACGAAGCTTGAAATTGGAAATAGCTTTTTTTGCTTTTGTGATCGCCGGTTTCTGTCCGGTAATCAACTCTAGTTCTTTCGCCGCTGTCTCGAGCAGCTTCGCGTCTTGCGTTGCAGCGCCGATGCCCATGTTAATTGAAATTTTTTCAAGCCGCGGCACTTGCATCACGGTCTTATAGTTAAACCGTTTCATCAAGGCCAGGGCGAGGTCTTTTTTGTACATATCCAACAAACGAGGATAGACCCCTGCTTCGCGCGCGTGCGCCGCCTTCGCCTCTTTCGGTTCCTGCTTCTGAGACGGTTTCTTTTCTTTTGGTTTCTCTTTTGGTTTTTCTTTTTCTTTTGCCATTATGTCGCACTTTCAAGTGTGTGCTATGTTATTCGCATAACACCGTTAATCGTTCCAGGAAAATCATCGGTCACGCATTAAAACATTTCGCCGCAGTTTCGGCATATCCTCATAGATTTCTTTTTGCCCGAGCCTGCATCGGTGACATGCTTGTGCCCGACCCGTGTCGCGGTGCTGCATTTCGGGCACTTCACCATCACGTTCGACGAGTTGATCGAGGCTTCTTTTTGCACGACGCCGCCCTGTGGATTCCGCTGCGACGGCCGCGTATGCCTTTTTATGATGTTGACGCCTTCGACAATCACCCTGTTCGTCACGGGAAACACTTTCAACACTTTCCCCTCTTTGCTGGCATTGTTCCCGGACTTCACGATTACCATATCATCTTTTCGAACATGCATAGACACACTCTCGATTATCGTTAGAGCACTTCTGGTGCTAATGAAACAATTTTCATGAATTGCTTTTCACGGAGTTCGCGCGCGACCGGGCCGAAAATTCGCGTACCCCGCGGTTCGTTCAGCGGAGTGATCAACACGACAGCATTCTCGTCAAAGCGAATAAACGAACCGTCTTTCCGTCCGACTTCTTTCTTGGTCCGAACGACGACCGCTCGGGAGACCTCGCCCTTTTTCACTCCGGCACCTGGTATCGCAGATTTAACCGACACGACGACCAGATCGCCGACGCTTGCGTAACGGCGGTCATGGCCGCCCAGAATGCGAATACAGCGCACTTTTTTTGCGCCCGAGTTGTCCGCAACCACTAAATTCGTTTCTTCCTGAATCATGACACACTCCTAAAGTCGATTACTTCGCTTTTGCAACCACTTCTACCAGTCGCCATCGTTTGTTTTTGCTGAGGGGGCGCGTTTCCATAATGCGCACGGTATCGCCGAGCCCGGCTTCGCCCTTTTCATCGTGGGCCATCAGAGTTGTCGTGCGGCGGAAATATTTCTTGTACAGCGCATGGGGCGTACGCCGTTCAATCGCAACAACGATGCTCTTCATCATTTTTGTGCTGACAACTTTTCCAATGCGCGTTTTTCGTCGAGTAGTTCTAGTATCCATTGTGTGACAGTCTCCGTTGCTCCGGTTATGGCTTAGTCGCTGCCGCTTTTCTTTTCCGCTGATTCAACATCGTCATCATGCGCGCGATGTCGCGGCGAATGAGCTTAAGCTTCGCCGTGTTTTCGATTTGCTTCGTCGCCTGCTGGAATTTCATATGAGCGAGCGATTCTTTGTCATCGGCGATTCTTTTTGCTAATTCCGAATCAGAGAGGTCTTTTATTTCAAACGTTTTCATTGTCGTGGTGTACGTTTTTAATGAGCGTCGTAATCAATACGTGTGACAAACTTTGTTTTGATGGGGAGCTTGTGTGCCGCTAGCGTCAGAGCTTCCTTCGCCATTTCTTTTTTTACTCCGCCGATTTCAAACATCACGCGTCCGGGTTTAATGACGACAACCCAGAACTCCGGGTTTCCTTTTCCGCTTCCCATTCGGGTCTCGGCCGGTTTCTTTGTTACCGGCTTGTCCGGAAAAATCCTGATCCACACTTTTCCTTCGCGTTTCATCATTCGGGTCAGGGCAACGCGCGATGCTTCGATTTGACGCTGGGTAATCCAGCCGGGCTCCATAGCCTTCAACCCGAAATCGCCAAACGCGATGGTGGCGCCACGTGTTGCTTTGCCGCGCATGCGTCCGCGCTGAGCCTTTCTGTACTTCACTCTTTTCGGCATTAACATAATTCGTAATCTCCAATATCGTATCGTGCAGTGAAACGTCGCGGCCTTACCGTGCTGCGCTCCCGAGAACTTCGCCCTTGCAAATCCACACTTTCACACCGATCAAACCATAGATTGTTTGCGCCGTCGCGTTGGCGTAATCGATGTCGGCCCTGAGTGTATGAAGCGGAATCCGTCCTTCTTTATACTGCTCGCGCCTCGCCATTTCTGCACCGCCGAGACGGCCGCTGCACATTACGCGGACGCCTTCAGCACCCATCCGCATGGCTGCGGTGATTCCCTGCTTCATGGCACGGCGGAATGAAATGCGTCCCTCAAGCTGCGAGGCGATATTTTCCGCGACAAGCTGTGCGTCCAATTCCGGGCGCTTAATTTCGCTGATGAGGATCTTCACTTCCTTGTTCGTGATTTTTTTAAGTTCTTCTTCGAGCTGCGAAATTTCTTTTCCGCTTTTACCGATCACAATGCCCGGACGTGATGTATGAATAGTGATGCGCGCATTCTTCGGAGTTCTCTCAATTTGAATCTTTGAGATGCCGGCCTTTTTCAAGCGGTTGCGAACATAGTTACGAATCATCACATCTTCATTGAGTTTCGCCGCGAAACCTTTTTCGTCGTACCAGTTCGAATCCCACGTCTTGATGACGCCTAACCGGAAGCCGACCGGGTGTGTTTTTTGTCCCACTGTGTTCTCCTAAAGCCGGAATAGTATAATGGTTGTCATACAACGCCTCGTGGACTTATTTTTTCTTCGTTTCACGCTGAGCAACAACAATCGTCACATGGTTTGAACGCTTCAGCATCCTGAATGCGCGTCCCATCGGAGCGGGTAAAATTCGTTTCATCATAGCACCGCCGTCCACAAAACATTCCTTCACGTAAATGTCGTCGGTGTCGATCCGGCCAGCATCATCCTTGTTCTGAAGATTCGAGATTGCCGACCGTAACACTTTTTCCGCCGTCTTCGAGGCATGCTTCGGGGAAAAATGAAGGATGTTCAGCGCATCGCCGACCGATTTTCCGCGGATCAAATCGACCACCAACCGCATCTTGCGGGGCGATGTTCCGATGTACCTGTTAATTGCTTTTGCTTCCATGAAAAACTCCAGAATCTGTACGCAAAATATTCTTATTCGGACGGTGTCGTCGTTGTCGCTTCCGTCCTCAATCCGGGATGCGCCCGGAAAATTCTCGTCGGCGCAAACTCGCCGAGCTTGTGGCCGACCATCGATTCCTGAATATACACCGGGATAAATTTATTGCCGTTATGGACGGCAAAAGTGTGTCCGACAAAGTCCGGCGCGATAGTCGATGAACGCGACCACGTCTTGATCACTTGTTTCCTGTTGCTCTTGTTCAGGGCTTCGACTTTTGCCTGCAACTTGGGATCGATGAACGGTCCCTTTTTTACTGATCGACTCATAGGCTTCTACTCTTTACTTGCGGCGTTTGACAATGTATTGACTGGATGATTTTTTCTTTTTGCGCGTTTTCAATCCTTTGGATTTCTGGCCCCACGGGCTGACCGGATGGCCGCCGCCGGATGTCTTGCCTTCACCGCCGCCCATCGGATGGTCGACAGGATTCATAGCGACACCGCGAACGTGTGAACGAATTCCGAGCCAGCGCGAACGCCCCGCTTTTCCCACGCTGATTTTCTCATGGTCAATATTGCCGAGCATCCCGATCGTGGCATAGCATCCATTGCGGATATTGCGAACCTCGCCGGAGGGAAGTTTGAGAAGAACGAAATCGCCTTCTTTCGCCTGCACGGTCGCAAAGTTGCCCGCGCTGCGTGCGATCTGTCCCCCCTTGCCTTCCCGCATTTCAATGTTGTGTATCTGCGTGTTGACCGGAATCGCCTTCAACGGCATCGCGTTCCCCATCTTAATCTCCACTTCATTGCCCGCGACAATCTGGTCGTTCACTTTCAACCCTTCCGGAGCAAGGATGTATCGTTTTTCACCGTCGGTGTACTGCACCAGCGCGATGCGCGTGGCACGATTCGGGTCATACTGAATCGACATAACTTTCGCCGAAATGTCCCGCTTATCTCTTTTGAAATCGATAATGCGGTATCTGCGTTTATGCCCGCCGCCGCGATGACGCGACGTGACCCGCCCGTAACTGTTCCGTCCGCCGGATTTCTTTATCGGCCCAAGCAGCGCTTTTTCGGGCGTCGTCTTCGTAATTTCTTCGAAGGTTGAAATGGTATAGTACCGGGTCGCGGCTGTAGTCGGTTTTAGTTTTCGTAATGCCATAACTCTGCTTTCGCTCTGTTACACGTTTTCGAAGAAGTCGATCTTCTGGTCTTGCTTCAGCGTCACAATTGCTTTTTTGAAGTCGGCCCGTTTGCCGGGAATTCTTCCCCGCTTGGTCATCTGCGCTTTGTGTTTTCCTTTCGAACGGATCGTCCGGATACTCACGACATTTACATTAAATTTTTTCTCAATGGCGCGGGCGATGTCAATCTTGTTTGCGTTGATGTCCACTTCAAACGCGTACTGGCGTTTCTCGGCAAGCGCAGTCATCTTCTCGGTAATCAGGGGTCGTTTTAAAATTACACTCATCGGTAGCTCGTCTTAATTGGAAAACGTTTTTTGAAGAATATCAACCGCACTCTTTTGTATGACGAGAACTGCGCTGTCCACAATTTCATACGTCGACGCTTTGGCGGCCTCGAGGATATGAAGTTTAGGAATGTTCCTGCCCGACTTCAACACGTTATCGTCCTTTTTCGGAACGAGAAACAACACTTTTTTCGACGCGACCTGGAGCGCCTTCAGCACTCCCGCCATCTCCTTCGTCTTCGGTGCATTGAAACTGAAATCTTCCACGACAACGATTCCCGATTCTTTCGCCTTATAGGCCAGCGCCGATTTACGGGCAATGCGTTTTACTTTTGCCGGCAGTTTCACCTCATAATCGTGCGGGTGCGGCCCGAACACGGTTCCGCCGCCTGCCATTAACGGAGATCGGCTTGTTCCTTGGCGAGCGCGCCCTGTTTTCTTTTGCGCAAACGGCTTCTTGCCGCCGCCGCGGACATCGCCGCGTTCTTTTGTCTGGTGTGTGCCCTGCCTTTGATTCGCCATGTACGAACGCACCGCCATATAAATTGCATGGTCGTTCGGCGTCACTTCGAAGATTTCCGGCGCGAGCGTCACCGTCTCGCCGGACTTTGTTCCATCTTTCTTTAACACATCAACTTTCATTGTCTTGTACTTTCTTTTGCGGCGTCGTGTGAAATTTATTTCGTAATCTCAACGTACGTGTTGATCGCGCCCGGGACGGAGCCTTTCACGAGAATTAGATTCGATTCGAGGATCACCTGCACGACCGTTAAATTTTTCACCGTCACGTTTCTGAATCCCATCCGCCCGGCCATACGCATTCCCTTGAACACGCGCGATGGATACGACGAAGAACCAATGGAGCCCGGTGCGCGGACGCGGTCCGACTGGCCGTGTGTCGTCATGCCAACGCCGGAGAAATGATGCCGGCGGACAACACCCTGGAACCCCTTGCCTTTCGATTTTGCCGTGACGGACACCTTGTCGCCTTTTGTAAAAAGGTCGACCTTCACTTCTTTTCCGATCGCGATATCGCCCGCCTTAAAATCACGGAATTCTTTCAGAAGGCGCAGCGCCTTTACATTCGCTTTCGCAAAATGGCCTTTAGCGGGTTTGTTGACAAGCCGGTCGGGCTTTTCGTCAAAACCAAGCTGGACGGCTTCATAGCCGTCCTTTGCCTTTGTTCGAATTTGAGTTACATAACAAGGACCGGCTTCAATGACGGTGCACGGAATCGAAACTCCGTTTTCATCGAAGATGCTTGTCATGCCGACTTTTTTTCCTAGTATACCACTCACTGTATAAACTCCTTCGGTATCTGCACTTTTGAGAAACCGGTTAGCCAAAAATCTTTTGCTGACTGACGACCTGTTCTAGTGAAACGGCCGGTTGCAATCTCATCGACCGCTACACCTTGATTTCGACATCGACACCGGCGGGAAGGTCGAGTTTCATCAACGCGTCGACCGTTTTTGTGCCGGAAGTGAGGATGTCGATGAGGCGCTTGTGAGAACGTGTCTCGAATTGTTCGCGCGATTTCTTGTCGACGTGCGGCGAACGCAGAACGGTATAGAGCGTTCGTTTCGTCGGCAGCGGAATCGGTCCCGAAACAACCGCACCGGTTGACTTCACTGTCTTGATAATCTTTTCAGCCGATTTATCAATCAGGTTATGATCGTACGATTTTAATTTGATGCGAATTTTTTGACCAGCCACTTGGAACTCCGTGCGAGCCGCGTCTCGCTCTTAACGGAACGCGGCTCAAAAGTTAAACAGCCCTTATTCTATGATCTTTGTAACAACACCGGAACCGACTGTACGTCCGCCTTCACGAATAGCGAACCGCAATTTTTCTTCCATCGCGATCGTGGAGATCAGTTCGATCTGCATGTTGTCGACGTTATCGCCCGGCATGACCATTTCCACGCCCTGCGGAAGAGTTACAACACCGGTCACATCTGTTGTCCGGAAGTAGAATTGAGGACGGTAGCCGTTCAAGAACGGTGTATGCCGCCCGCCTTCTTCTTTCTTCAACACGTAGACCTGGGCATTAAATTTCTTATGCGGCGTGATGGAACCGGGCTTTGCGATAACCATGCCGCGTTCGAGGTCGTCTTTTTCAATTCCGCGCAGAAGGAGTCCGGCGTTGTCGCCTGCAACAACTTCTTCAAGCTCTTTGCGGAACATTTCCGCTCCGGTGATAACCGTCTTCTTATGCTGACCGAGACCAATTACCTCAACTTCATCGCCGACTTTGGCGCGACCGCGGTCGACACGTCCCGTGCCGACTGTACCGCGGCCGGTGATTGAGAAGACGTCTTCAACCGGCATCAAAAACGGCTTATCGATATCGCGCTGCGGAAGAGGAATATACGAGTCGATGGCATCCATTAGATCCATAATGCACTTGAACGCGGGGTCGTCGGCTTTTACATCCGGCCGCAACGCGGCTTCCATCGCCTTCAATGCAGATCCGCGAATAATCGGGATCTCATCGCCCGGAAATTCATTCGCCTTCAACAAGTCGCGCATTTCCATCTCGACGAGGTCGAGCAACTCGGGGTCGTCGACGGCGTCAACTTTGTTCAAAAAGACGATGATACGGGGCACGCCGACTTGACGTGCAAGTATAATGTGCTCGCGTGTCTGGGGCATCGGTCCATCCGTTCCCGCAACGACAACTATGGCTCCGTCCATTTGTGCGGCGCCCGTGATCATGTTCTTCACATAGTCGGCATGGCCGGGGCAGTCGACGTGAGCGTAGTGGCGCTTTTCAGTCGAATACTCCACGTGTGCCGTAGCAATGGTTATGCCGCGCGCTTTTTCTTCAGGCGCATTGTCAATGCTGTCGAACGTTCGAATCTGCGAAAGGCCTTTTTTTGCAAGAACCATTGTAATGGCAGCGGTCAAGGTTGTCTTGCCGTGGTCAACGTGGCCAATTGTTCCGACGTTCACATGCGGCTTGCTGCGGTCAAATTTTTCTTTTGCCATGAGGATGTCTCCTTACATAATTGTGAACAAGGTGTTTTTAATCTCTGTCGCCAATCAGGCAGTAACGGCTTCTTTGCCTTTTACTTTCTCAATAATTTGCTCGGAAATTGATTTCGGCGTCTCATCGTAGTGTGAAAACTGCATTGTATAGAGCGCGCGCCCCTGTGTCATCGAGCGCATTGTCGTTGCGTATCCGAACATCTCGGACAACGGCACGGTTGCTTTGACAACATGAGCATCCTTGCGGGGAGTAATCCCTTCGATTTTTCCCCGGCGTGAATTCAAATCTCCCATCACATCGCCGAGATATTCTTCCGGTGTTACAACTTCGACCGCCATGATCGGTTCGAGGATGACGGGGCTTGCTTTTTTTGCGGCGGCTTGAAACGCGATAGAACCCGCAATCTTGAATGCCATTTCAGATGAATCGACGTCGTGGTACGAGCCGTCGAACAGCTTCACTTTCACGTCTTCAACCGGATAACCTGCGAGGATTCCGTTTTTCATCGCTTCTTGTATACCAACAGACACCGGTTTAATAAACTCCCGCGGCACGGTTCCGCCGACGATCGCGTCTTCGAATTCGTATCCTTTGCCTTTTTCGTTTGGTTCGAGTTCGATCCAGACGTGGCCAAATTGTCCTTTGCCGCCGGATTGACGGATGAACTTGCCTTCCGCTTGGACTTTCTTGCGGATCGTTTCTTTATAGGCAACCTGAGGACGTCCGACGTTGGCTTCGACTTTGAATTCACGCTTCATGCGGTCGACAATAATTTCGAGATGAAGCTCGCCCATTCCTCCGATAATTGTTTGGCCCGTTTCCTCATTTGTCGAGACGCGGAATGTCGGATCTTCTTCAGAAAGCTTCTGCATCGCCTCGCCCATCTTCTCCTGGTCGGCCTTTGTCTTCGGCTCGATCGCCTGGTGAATAACGGGTTCCGGGAATATCATCTTCTCTAAAATGATCGGATCATCTTCATCACAGAGCGTGTCGCCGGTACGTGTATTCTTGAATCCGATGGCGGCGAGGATGTCGCCGGAGAATCCCTCATCGACATCTTCACGATGATTGGCGTGCATGCGAAGAACACGTCCAAGACGCTCTTTCCGGTCGCTGCTCGAGTTATAAAGATACGACCCGGCTTTGACGCTTCCGGTGTAAATGCGAAAATACGTTAGCCTTCCGACAAACGGGTCGGTCATGATCTTGAATGCGAGCGCGGTGAACTTCTCACCATCTGCCACTTTGCGGACGATCACGTCTTTCATGTTCGGATGATGGCCGGAAATTTCTCCCTTGTTGATGTCGAGGGGCGAAGGAAGAAAATCAACAACGGCGTCGAGCAGCATTTGAACGCCTTTATTCTTGAACGAGGAACCGCACAGAACGGGAACAATGCTCGTTTTCAGACAAGCCCTGCGCAGGACCGCGGTAATTTCTTGCGGCGTGATCTCTTTACCTTCGAGGTACTTCTCGAGGAGCGAGTCGTCTTCATCCGAGACGGCTTCCAGCATTTTTGTACGATATTCTGCGGCAAGCTTCTGGAGGTCGTGCGGTATGGCTATGTCGTCCCACGTCATGCCGTTAGACTCTTCATGGAAAATGCGCGCCTTCATCGAGATTAAATCGATAATGCCGGTGAAGATGTCTCCCTCGCCGACGGGCAAATGAATAGGCACGGCATTTGCACCGAGCCGGTCTTTCATCATTTGCACTGCGCCGAGGAAATCCGCGCCGACACGGTCCATTTTATTCACAAACGCAATTCGGGGAACTCCGTATTTGTCCGCCTGACGCCACACGGTTTCGGACTGCGGCTCAACGCCGCCAACCGAACAGAATAACGCGACCGCGCCGTCGAGAACACGCAGTGAGCGTTCGACTTCAATCGTAAAGTCAACATGCCCCGGCGTATCAATAATGTTGATGTAATGGTCTCTCCAAAAACAGGTCGTCGCCGCCGAAGTAATGGTAATGCCCCGCTCCTTCTCCTGTTCCATCCAGTCCATGGTTGCAGCGCCGTCATGCACTTCGCCCATTCGATGCAGAACTCCCGTATAGTACAGGATGCGCTCGGTCGTTGTGGTCTTACCCGCATCGATATGCGCCATAATTCCTATATTTCGTGTTCGCTCGAGCGAATATTTTCTGGGCATAACACTCCAAAAATCCTGAAACGCAGAGAGTACTTCTAAGTCAGTGTGAATGCTGTAACGCGGGTTACCGCATTATTTTACCACTTGAAATGCGCGAAAGCCTTATTTGCTTCAGCCATGCGGTGCGTGTCTTCTTTTTTCTTAACGGCATTTCCTTCGCCGTTCGCAGCCGCCATAAACTCTGAAGCAAGCTTCAACGACATTGCTTTATCCGAACGTTCTTTCGAGTAGTTGATAAGCCAGCGGATTGCAAGAGCGGTTCGCCGTTCGGGACGAACTTCTGTAGGTACCTGATAGGTCGCCCCGCCAACACGTCGAGCTCGCACTTCGATCACAGGGGCAACATTGTTTACAGCTTTTTTGAAAACATCAATGGCATTTGACTTGGTTCGGTCACCTATTACTTCAAGTGCATCGTAAAAAATCGATTGGGCGACGTTCTTTTTGCCCTGCTTCATAATGTTATTGATGAAACGAGCCACCAAAGGGTCGTTAAATTTCGGGTCGTTAAGAATCGATCTTTTTTCTGCTCTTTTTTTTCTCATAGGGAAATTACTTCGGGCGTTTTGCGCCGTACTTTGACCTTCCTTGTTTTCGCTCATTTACCCCTGCGGTATCGAGCGTTCCTCGAATAATATGATACCGAACACCTGGCAGATCTTTCACTCTTCCGCCGCGGATCATTACTATAGAGTGTTCCTGCAAATTATGACCTTCGCCCGGGATGTAGGCGGTTACTTCAATACCGTTCGTTAATCGCACACGGGCGACTTTACGCAGCGCCGAATTAGGCTTTTTAGGAGTGGTTGTGTATACTCTTGTGCACACACCACGCTTCTGCGGATTACCCGCAAGGGCGGGCGCTTTGCTCTTAAACAAAATGCTTCTCCGGCCTAATCGGACTAACTGATTTATCGTTGGCAAAAGTTCGCTCCGAAATAACTGTTTCAGTGCTTCAAAGAAAAAATTAGCTTACCAATATACAAAAATGTCGAAAACAAGTCAAGATTTTTCTGCGGTAAATTCGGCCGCCGTGCTCCTCACTCCAATTCAGCCGGTCACGCTACTGTCTTGCTTCTCTTGCGAGTTTTCTTTACGACAACCACTTCCTCCTCCTCGGTCGCTGTCTCGGGTTCTTCAACGGGTTTTTCAGCCACCAAGGACGTTTCTTTTGACGTCACGAGAACATCCCGGAATTTTTTCAATCCCGTGCCCGCAGGAATAAGGTGGCCCATGATGACGTTTTCTTTTAACCCAAGCAAGTAGTCAACTTTTCCCTCGATTGCAGCATCGGTCAAAACCTTTGTGGTCTCTTGGAACGCTGCCGCTGCAATAAAGCTGTCGGTTGAAAGCGAAGCGGCGGTAATGCCGAGAAGAATAGGTTCGGACATCGCCGGCTCAGCGTCCCTGAACTCTGCAACCTTCTTTGTTTTCTTCTTCAAATCGGTGTTGCTTTCTTTGGCCTTCTTCTTTTCCACAACGGTCATATTCTTGAACTTCGAATCGCCTTTGCTTTCGATGTAAACCATTCCTTGAAGCCGCGCATTCTCTTCGGCGAATTTCACTTTATCGACGTAGTCTCCCTCGAGGAAACGAGTGTCGCCCGAATCGCTGATACGAACCTTCTGCATCATTTGACGGACGATGGTTTCGATATGCTTGTCGTTGATCTTCACGCCCTGCATTCTGTACACTTCCTGGATTTCGTTGACAAGATATTCCTGCACCGCACTCGTGCCTTTGATGCGGAGGATATCGTGCGGATCAATCGCGCCGTCCGAGATTCGTTCTCCGGCCCGGATGACGTCGTTTTCCTGCACAAGAATATGTTTGCCGTGCGGGATAAGGTACGTCTTGTGGTCCTGTTTGTCGTGACTCTCTACGATCACTTCACGAGAGCCGCGCTTCTGTCCGCCAAATCGGACAACGCCGTCAATCTCGCCGACGATTGCCGGGTCGGCTGGTGAGCGTGCTTCGAAGAGCTCGGTCACTCTCGGCAGACCGCCGGTGATGTCGCGAGTCTTTCCACTGTCGCGGGGAATTTTCACAAGGACGGTACCGGCGTTAATTTCCTCGCCGTCATCAACCATCATGTGTGCGCGTGTCGGAATAATGTAGTTTGCAATTTTCGATCCCCCCTTGTTTGCAACGAGAATAGACGGGCTCAGTGTACGGTCGCGCGAGTCGATAACCACTTTTTGAATGTGGCCCGTCTGCTCGTCCGGTTCTTCACGGTACGTCACGTCTTCCTTTAAATCCTGGTATTTTATGACGCCGGAATGTTCAGAAATGATGACCGCATTGTAAGGATCCCACTCGTAGATCAGTTCGCCCTTTGAAATTTTCGAGCCGTCTTTCATTTGAAGGACTGCGCCGTATGGGATGTCGTACTTTGTCAGAATGCGGTTATCATCGTCGAGGACATTCACGACGCCGCTTCTACCGAGTGAAAGAATTTTAGACCCTTCTTCAGTCTTTACGGTAATCGACTTCAAGCCGTCGTACTTTACATGGCCGTCGAATTTTGAAACGATCTGCGATTGTGCCGCGATCAAGCTCGCCGTTCCGCCGGTGTGGAATGTCCGAAGTGTCAACTGTGTTCCCGGTTCGCCGATCGACTGAGCGGCGACGGTTCCGACAGTCTCGCCGACTTCGACCAGCTTGGCGGTTGTCAGATTCCTGCCGTAACATTTCGCGCATACACCGCGCTTTGCTTCGCAAGTCAGCACCGAACGGATCTCGACCTGTTCAATCGACGTTTCTGAAATCGCTTGTGCAATGTCCTCGTCGATAATATTGCCGGATTTTACGATGACTTTTTGCGCCAGCGGGTCGATAACATCATGAACGGCAACCCTGCCGAGGATCCTCTCCGACAACGGTTCTTTAACGTCTTCGCCTTCCTTCAACGCGCCAGTCAAAACGCCGCGGATTGCACCGCAGTCCTCAATCGACACAATTGCGTCTTGTGCAACGTCGACAAGGCGGCGGGTCAGATAACCGGCATCGGCGGTCTTCAGCGCCGTGTCGGCAAGTCCTTTTCGCGCTCCGTGAGTTGAAATAAAATATTCGAGGATAGAAAGACCTTCGCGGAAATTTGCAATAATCGGGTTCTCGATCAACTCGCCTGTGGCGCCGGAGAGAGACTTCTGCGGCTTTGCCATCAACCCTCTCATGCCCGCAAGCTGCCGCACTTGTTCTTTCGAACCGCGCGCGCCGGAATCGATCATCATATAGAGAGAATTGAACCCTTCGCGTGAGTGCTGGAGCGAGTCGAAAAGTTTTTCGGCAACGCGGCTCGTCGTCCGGGTCCAGATATCGATCACCTTATTATACCGCTCACCGTTGGTGATAAATCCATTCTGATACTGCCGCTCGACAGAGTCAACATCTTTAAGCGACTTATTGATCATCTCCTCTTTCTCTTTCGGGATCGCAACGTCAGCAACGCTGACGGAGAGCCCTCCTTTTGTTGCATACATAAAGCCGAGAGTTTTGAGCTCGTCGAGGAACAGTGCTGTCCGGAGATTGCCGCATTTGCGGAACGTCGTTGCGATGATTTGCACCAACCGTTTCTTGTTCAGAAGTTCGTTGACAAACCCGATTTCACTCGGAACAATTCTGCTGAACAGAACACGTCCCGTCGTCGTTTCAACGATCTTGCGGACGATGCGGACTTTAATGCGCGCATGGAGCGATATTTTATTTTCGTTGTAGGCAATGATCACTTCTTCCGGCGATGAAAACATTTTTCCTTCACCCTGATCGCCCGTCCTCGACTTCGTGAGGTAGTAGCACCCGAGAACCTGGTCTTGTGTCGGCGTCACGATTGGGGCGCCGCTTGCAGGAGACAAAATATTATGGCTCGACAACATGAGAATGCGCGCTTCAAGCTGCGCATCGTACGAGAGCGGAATGTGCACTGCCATCTGGTCGCCGTCAAAATCGGCGTTGAATGCGGTACACACCATCGGATGAATTCGCAGCGCTTTTCCTTCGACGAGCACCGGCTGGAATGCCTGGATGCCGAGTCTGTGAAGGGTCGGGGCGCGGTTCAACAGCACCGGGTGGCCGTCAATAATGTTCTCAAGAATTTCCCAAATTTCCTGTCCCTTCCGGTCCACCATTTTCTTTGCGCTCTTCACTGTTTTCGCCATGCCGCGCTCGATCAGCTTGCGGATGATGAAGGGCTTGAACAATTCCACTGCCATGTCTTTTGGAAGACCGCATTGGTGCAGCATCAGCTCCGGGCCGACGACAATAACGGACCGTCCGGAATAATCAACGCGCTTGCCAAGCAAGTTCTGGCGAAACCGCCCTTGCTTTCCTTTCAACATATCGGAAAGAGATTTCAGCGCACGGTTGTTGTCGCTGCGCACCGCGTTGACGCGGCGGGAATTGTCGAAGAGCGAGTCAACTGCTTCCTGCAGCATGCGCTTCTCGTTGCGGAGAATGACTTCGGGCGCTTTGATGTCGATCAGTCTCTTCAAACGGTTGTTGCGGATAATAACACGGCGGTATAAATCGTTCAAATCTGATGTCGCAAACCGTCCGCCTTCGAGAGGAACAAGGGGGCGAAGTTCCGGGGGAATGACCGGAATGACGTTCAACACCATCCACTCGGGCTTATTGGGCACACCGCCTTCGGTCTCGCGGAACGACTCAATAACGCGAAGCCTTTTCAGCGCTTCCGTTTTTTTCTGAGCCGACGTTTCTTCTTTCACCTGCATGCGAAGTTCTACGGACAGCCCTTCAATATCGACGCGCTTCAACAGATCGCGAACCGCTTCTCCGCCGATCTTCGCGATAAACTTCTTGGGGTCGTCGTCTTCCAGGTCCTGATTTTTCTCCGGGAGAGACGATAGAATTTCGAAGTACTGGTCTTCGGTGATCAGGTCTTGCTTCTGCAATCCCGTCGTTCCGGGATTGACGACAACGTACGACTCGTAATAGATGATGCGTTCAAGGTCTTTGTTGCTGACACCGAGCACGTACCCGATCTTGCTCGGGAGCGATCGGAAGTGCCAGATGTGCACGATCGGGACTGCAAGACTGATGTGTCCCATGCGTTCACGGCGAACACTTTTCTGCGTTACTTCGACGCCGCAGCGGTCGCAAATGATGCCTTTATACCGGATGCGTTTATACTTCCCGCAATGGCATTCCCAGTCGCGCACCGGGCCGAAGATCTTCTCACAGAACAATCCGTCCTTCTCGGGGCGGAACGAGCGGTAATTGATCGTTTCGGGTTTTGTGACTTCGCCGTACGAGCGCTGCAGAATTGCGTCCGATGAAGCGAGGCTGACGGTAATTTTTGTGAAGTTTCTCTTAACGTTTGTATCGTGTGGTGTGTAAGGCATACGCCAATCTCCAATTATGAAGTGTTCAACGAACGGCGGCATCGCTACCGTAGCGCGCCGCCTGTCCAATCGTTCTTTCGCCTACTCGATCTTCATTTCGAGCCCTAATCCTTGCAGTTCGCGAATCAACACGTTAAACGATTCCGGAATATTCGACTCGGGCAGATTGTCTCCTTTGACAATCGCTTCGTAGACTTTCGCCCGTCCGACAACGTCGTCGGACTTGACGGTAAGGATTTCCTGCAGAACGTGAGCTGCACCGTACCCTTGCAAAGCCCAGACTTCCATTTCTCCGAATCGCTGCCCGCCGAACTGCGCTTTTCCTCCGAGCGGCTGCTGTGTAATGAGCGAGTACGGTCCGATCGAGCGCGCGTGGATCTTGTCGTCGACCAGATGGGAGAGCTTCATCATATAGATGTAGCCGACCGTGACTTCCTGGTCGAAACGTTCACCGGTCCGTCCATCATGCAACACGCTGCGGGATTCCGCGTGCAAGCCGGCCTTCGTTAGCTGCTCCTGCACATCTTCCCAGCTTGCGCCGTCAAAGATCGGGGTGGAAAATTTCACGCCCATCGCCTGGCCGGCCCATCCGAGAGCAGTCTCGAAGAGCTGGCCGAGATTCATGCGTGACGGCACGCCGAGCGGATTCAACACGATGTCAACCGGGGTTCCATCGGGCATGAACGGCATATCCTCGCGAGGAACGATCGCCGCAACAACACCTTTATTGCCGTGCCTTCCGGCCATTTTATCGCCGACAGAAAGTTTTCGCTTCTTCGCTACATAGACTTTTGCGAGCTGAACAATTCCGGGGGGCAGCTCGTCGCCAAGCATGATCTTGTTCTTCTCATGCTTGTACGCTTCTTCGATGTGATTGAGTGCATCGAAATAATTCTCGAAGACGCGGACGAGCAAATTATTCTTTCGCTTATCATCGACCCATTCCTGAGAGAAGTCGAGCTTCTCAAGATTGTCGTATGACGAGAATGTCCCTTCTTTAAACTGCGTTCCGCTTCGGAACACGACGTTGCCGTCCTTGTCCCGCACGCCGACGGATTTCTCTTCATTCAACAGAAGGTCGAGCTTGCGCCCTAACTTTTCGTAATGGTCTTTGATATCTTTGCGCCGCTGCTTCTCGAGAAGGTCAAGATGCTTTTTGTCTTCCTTCTTCGTCTCCGCGTCTTTCTTCTTGCGGCTGAAAAGCTTCGTCTCGATGACGATGCCTTTCATTCCGGGAGGAGCTTTCAACGATGCATCTTTGACGTCGCCGGCCTTTTCGCCGAAGATTGCTTTCAACAGTTTCTCTTCCGGTGTCGGATCTGTTTCTCCTTTTGGAGTAATTTTTCCGATAAGGATGTCCCCTTCTTTCACTTCAGCACCGACACGGATGATACCGTTCTCGTCCAGGTCTTTTGTCGCTTCTTCGCTCACGTTGGGGATTTCGCGCGTTAACTCTTCTTCGCCGCGCTTCGTATCGCGCACCTGAAGCTCGAACTCCTCGATATGGATCGACGTATAGACGTCTTCCGACACGATTCGTTCGTTCATGATGATGGCGTCCTCAAAGTTGTACCCTCGCCACGGCATGAAGGCGACGAGAACGTTCCTGCCTAATGCCAATTCGCCGTGATCGGTCGCGCAACCGTCGGCGAGCACTTCGCCTTTTTTGAAGCGCTGACCGGGCACAACAATCGCTTTTTGATTGATGCACGTATCCTGGTTCGTCCGGAAAAACTTTGTCAGCTGATATTCGACGCGGCGTTTGTCGTCGAAACTTACCAGCGCTTCGGTGTTGGTTTCGTCGATGTCATAAACGACGATGATCTTATTCCCGGATACGTTTTCGACAACGCCCGCCCGCTCAGCGATGACGCAAGTGCGGGAATCGCGGGCGACCATTTCTTCAAGCCCTGTTCCGACTATCGGCGCATCGGGGCGCAGCAACGGAACGGACTGCCGCTGCATGTTCGAGCCCATCAGTGCGCGGTTCGCATCGTCGTGCTCGAGGAACGGAATAAGCGCGGCGGCGGCGCTGACGATCTGCGTCGGTGCAACGTCCATGTATTGGATATCGTCCGGCGGATGAACGACGAAATCACCGCGATGCCGCGACGTCACACGATCTGTTTTAAACCGGTTCCGTTCATCAAGCGGCACATTCGCCTGAGCGATGATGTATTCGTCTTCCTGTTCTGCGTTCAGATATTCTATTTCCGATTCCGATACTTTTCCTTTGCGCACAGGACGGTAGGGAGTTTCAATAAATCCAAACTCGTTCACCCGGGCGTGCATACACAGCGACGAAATCAGCCCGATGTTCGGACCTTCCGGAGTTTCGATGGGGCATAACCGGCCGTAGTGAGTATAGTGCACGTCGCGCACCTCGAATCCCGCGCGCTCGCGCGTTAAACCGCCCGGTCCGAGCGCCGACATGCGGCGTTTGTTCGTCAACTCTGCCAGCGGATTCGTCTGGTCCATGTACTGCGAAAGCTGGTTCGTCCCGAAGAATGCATTGATGACGCTCGTGATCGTCCGTGCGTTCACCAGGTCTGCCGGCGTGAATGCTTCCTGGTCGCGGATATTCATTCGTTCGCGCACGGTGCGGCACATTCGCGAAAGACCGACGTTGAATTGGGCGGCAATCTGTTCGCCCACCGTTCTCACGCGGCGGTTGCCGAGATGATCGATATCGTCGACGGACGTTTTGCCCTGCTGCAGATTGAGCAGGTATTTTATGATCGCGATGATATCGTCTTTCGTCAGCGTTGTCGTCGAAGCCGAAATGTCCAGCTTCAATTTTGAATTGAGGCGGTGGCGGCCAACATCGCCGAGGTCATAGCGTTTCGGATTAAAAAACAATTTGTCGATGAGGTTCTTCGCGGTGTCAAGATCCGGCGCGTCGCCCGAACGAAGCTGGCGGTAGATTGCCTCGAGGGCGTCTTCTTCGCTGTGGACGCTGTCCTTCTGGATCGTATTTGCGATGACCGAACGCTCTGCCGTCTCTTCGGATTTCAAGAAGCGGATCTTCTTCACTTCCGCCTTCTTGATTTTCTTGATCATTTCTTCGCTGAGCGTCGCATCTTTGTTGATGATGATTTCACCCGTTTTTCTGTCGACAATATCGCCGCAGATGATGCGGCCGAGATACTCTTTCAAATCAATGTCGGCAAGCTTTGCTTCTTCAACGAGACCGAACAGCTCCAAAATCTCGTCGTCTGAAGAATAGCCGAGGGCGCGGAGTAATGTCGTAACGGGAAATTTTTTCTTCCGGTCGATGTACGCGTACATGACGTTGTTGATGTCCGTCGTGAATTCAACCCACGATCCGCGGAATGGAATAATGCGCGCTGAAAAAATCGGCGTGCCGTTCGGGTGGACCGATTCCCCGAAGAAGACGCCGGGCGAACGATGCAGCTGGCTGACGATGACGCGCTCCGCTCCGTTAATGATAAACGTTCCGCGGTCGGTCATGTACGGCAGGTTGCCAAGGTACACCACTTCTTCGATTGTATCGGAAAAATCCTTCCCGTTCTCTGCTTTCGAGGAGAGCCGGAGCTTTGCCTTCAGCGGCACGGCGTACGTTAATCCCCGTTCCTGGCATTCGCGCATCGAGTACTTCGGCTTTTCAACATAGTACTCTATAAACTCGAGCAGATAATTTTCCCGCGTATCGGTAATCGGAAAATTCATGAGGAACACTTGCTGCAATCCTTTGTTCTTCCGCTTGTGAGGCGGGACGCGTTCCTGCAGAAAATGCTCGAACGACTCCATCTGGACGTTCAGCAAATCGGGATACTCAACAACGGTTGGGATTTTTGCAAACGAAACCCGGCCGTTATCTTGACCGTTTCCATTGGATTGGTTTTTCAATGCAACCGCTCCTTCGGGTCGTGCGACCCATTAATTGTTAGACAATATTCTGAAAAATCGTAATTCCACTGGGAAGGAAAAACTCACTGTGTTCATCGAGGAGAACGACACTTTTGATTGGTTTGCTCGAAACACAACTGCCGTATTTTTCTTCCGTTGGATCCTCCGCCTCAATCTGCATCGCCGCCGATTAGACTGAACAAGCCGATAGCGTGTTCCGCCCTCGGCGGATGCCATCGGCTTGTCCAGTTGTTAAAATAGAGTACGAATTCTATACACGTAACATGGACCTTTCAGAAAAAGTTCGAAGTGATCTCGTTTTCGAGGCGCTGTTACTTCAGTTCTACTTTCGCGCCAGCTTCTTCGAGTTCCTTCTTTAACTTTTCTGCGTCGTCCTTGTTTGCCCCTTCTTTCACATTTTTCGGCGCGCCATCAACGAGGTCCTTCGCTTCCTTCAAACCGAGTCCTGTAGCTGCGCGGACGACTTTGATGACGTTGATTTTTTGCGCGCCGGCTTCTTTCAGCACGACCGTGAACTCGGTCTGCGCTTCGACGACCGGAGCCGCCGCTGCTGCTGCGGGTCCGGCCATCATCATCGGTGCCGCGGCTGTGACGCCGAATTTTTCCTCAAGAGCTTTCTTTAATTCTGCTGCTTCGAGCAACGTGAGTTTTTCGATCTTTTCAACTAATTCAGTTACTGCTGACATTGTACCGTTCTCCTTTTGATAAATTAGATTTCACTTTTGCTGACAAAAAAACTATGCTGCCTTCTTCTTCTCGATCGCATCGATAACGCCGACGAGGTCCCGCATGACGGCGTTGATGGCGCCGACGATACCCGAGGCCGGGGCCTGGATGGAGCCGAGAATACTTGCGATGATCTCATTGCGCGACGGAAGTTTTGACAACTCATCCAACTTCGACCCATCGAACACTTGCTTATCGATCACGCAAGCTTTGCAGGAAAGCTTCTGGTTCTTGTCATGGAACTTCTTTATGATTTTTGCCGGTGTCACGGGATCGTTGTAGCTGAAAGCGATGCCGGTTGGGCCGGCAAGGCTTTTATAGACCGCATCGTATCCCGTAACGCTTTCAAGTGCTTTCCGGGCAAGCGTATTCTTCACCACCGTATAGTCGACACCCAGCTTCCGGAACTCACTGCGAAGTTCAGTCGCCTGCTCCACAGTGATGCCGCTGAAGTCGGTGAAGAACATTCCCTTTGCCCGGGAAATCTTTTCCCGCACTTCGGTAATGATTTCTTCTTTCTCTGATTTTTTCATTGTTCGTTTTTCTTCTTGACCTTCTTAGAAGCGATGAGAAGCCCCCCGCTTGCGCGAAGGCATCGCCTGCAAAAGAATGAATTAAGTGAGTGCGTAATATTCTTTGTAAAGAATGCGTGATTCAAACTATATTTGTACAACGTTGCGGTCGATGTGAACGCCGGGACCCATCGTTGACGAAACTGCAATACTCTTTACGTATTGTCCTTTTGCTGTGGCTGGTTTGAGACGGCCGATCGTGGCTAGGAATGCTTTGACGTTGTCGACCAACTTTTCTTTTTCAAAATTTGCTTTGCCGACCGTTGTGTGAACAACCCCGGCTTTATCGACGCGAAATTCTATCTTTCCGGCTTTCACCTCTTTCACCGCCGTGGCAACATCTGCCGTTACGGTACCGCTTTTCGGGTTTGGCATGAGTCCACGAGGGCCGAGAATCTTGCCAAGCTTCCCGACCTCTACCATCACATCCGGTGCCGCGATAATAACATCGATATCCGCCCACCCGCCTTGAATTTTTTCCACGTACTCCTGCAAACCGGCATAGTCGGCGCCCGCCGCTTTTGCTTCAGCATCTTTCGGTGGCTTCGCCATCACGAGAACCCGGACTTCTTTTCCTATGCCGTGCGGCAGCGAGACCGTCCCGCGAATTGCCTGGTCCGCTTTCTTCGGGTCGACCCCTAAGCGAACCGCAATGTCAACTGATTCGTTAAATTTTGCCGTTGCTGTCTCTTTAACGATTGCAACAGCCTCTTCTATAGAGTAGAGCTTCTTTTTATCGACCTTCGCCAGCCCGGCCTTAAAGCGTTTTCCATATTTCATAGGATGTTCCTTCTATATAGTGGTACGAACGTCCCCCTTTTTAGGGGAACTCCCACGTGACTAAATTATCCTTCTACGGTAATCCCTAAACTTTTTGCTGTCCCTTCGACCATACTCATTGCAGCAGCAAGGCTTGCTGCGTTCAAATCCGGCATTTTCATTTCGGCGATCTCTTTCACTTGTGCGTGGGTCACCTTTCCTACTTTCACACGGTTCGGTTCGCCTGAGCCCTTCTCAACCTTTGCAGCTTTGATCAGCAATACAGCCGCCGGCGGGGTTTTCGTTATGAATGTGAACGATTTGTCCGAGTAGACCGTGATTACAACCGGAATGATCAGTCCCATCTTATCCTGAGTCTTTGCATTAAACTGCTTGCAAAACTCCATAATATTGACGCCTTTTTGACCGAGGGCGGGACCGACTGGGGGCGCGGGGTTTGCCTGTCCGGCTGGAATCTGTAGCTTTACAAAACCTGTAATTTTTTTTGCCATACGAAACGCTCTTTCAGAATAGATTCAACGGTTATTTTTCGATTTCAACCTGGCTGAAGTCAAGTTCGACCGGGGTCTTTCTCCCGAAAATACTGACCATGACTTTCAGCTTCATACGCTCTTCATTCACTTCCTGGACAAAACCGGAGAAATTATTAAATGGGCCGCTGATCACTTTCACCGGCTCCCCGATGTGGAACGGCACTTCGATCTGTTCAATGTCCCCCTTCTGTTCAATTTTTCCTATAAGGCGCCGCACCTCGTCCGGCTGCAGCGGCACTGGCTTCTCTTTCGAGCCGACAAAACTCATAACAGAGGGCGTATTGAGAATGATATATT
>Ga0265331_10000270_pt1 | contig 57610 bp, 49 predicted proteins | sample 41923metaG_FD_202088 | JGI IMG/M metagenome (GOLD analysis project Ga0265331, IMG submission 202088) | Rhizosphere microbial communities from Carex aquatilis grown in University of Washington, Seatle, WA, United States - 4-19-23 metaG | ecosystem: Host-associated > Plants > Roots > Rhizosphere... | reverse complement strand
GAGCCAAGCCACCTCGCACCCCGTCGTCTCGTGTGCCACCCACCGACCGTCCTCCCAGAGCTTCGCCCCTGACGGCATGCTAGCACCCAACCACGCAGGTACTCACGCAAGGTTCCCGGAAGGACACGTACGAGCGGAAGAAGCAGAATTGATTCATTAGTTCAGAACTGACTCAACCCCCTTCAGCAACCCACGACTGACGGAAGCGGCTGCACACTCCCAAGCCGGTGAAGGTTTCCAATCCCTTCAAGCCCGTCACGCGGATCAAACCCACCGTGCGGCACGTCACCGAGATCGTGCCGCAGAAGGTCGTGGCTAGGCTGACCCGCAGACGATGACTTATGCTTCCTCGCAATCCCATTGGCAATCGCTAATTGCCTTGCCGGTCAACTGAATCCGGTTGCGTGGTTCCGTTTGATTTCGGTAAATCTCGCCGCCACACACCAAAGGTCACACCGGCCACGAAAGCAATCAGAAGCCCGATCACTTTCAGCAAACTGATTCCCGGCGCACCGGCAACAAGTTTCTCCTCAAGGAGCAAAGCTGCTACGAGGACACCTAGCCCAAGTCCGATGGTCAAGCCGAACCAGTATTGAACAGTGAGTTTTTTCATCTTCATTTGTCGCAATTCTCTTATCCTTTATTACCGCTGACCCAGCCGGCTCATCGGGTAGTGGACTCGATTGTTCGCACCGCCTCGTTCAGGAAAGAGGCGGCGTCCTCGTCCCGTCCCCACGCCTCCAGCGTGGTCATCGCCGCGCGCAGGCGCGCTAGAGTGGCGCGCGCCTTGCCCGCGTCGCCGCCGTGGTATTGGGCCAACGCCAGGAACGCCAGATCGTGGGGCACCGGATGGCCCTCCAATTCGGCCGCATTGCGGCGCCACGCCCTTTCCAGAATCGTCACTGCATCTTGCCAGGCGCCAAGCCGATACCGGGCAATACCCAGCGTCGTAACGTACCAACTGTTCTCTGGCTGGAGCGCACATGCATTCTCCGCCAGATTCGCGGCAAACCGGTACTCGGCGTCTGATCGGCCAGGTCGCCGGACCAATTCCCAGGCGGCGTCATCGAGCCGGCCGGCGTCGCGCTCCCAGAGTGACCTGACTATGCCCTCCGCTTGTGACCGGACGGCATCACTCACATCTCGCGCGGACGCCACGCATTCCTGCATCACAGGCTGGCGAAGGCCCTGCCGAAGCAACGCATCGACCCAGGCACGAGCCTCACGCTCGGCCGCCCACTCCAGGCTCGATGCGCCGGCATCCCAGACGACGATCGCCCCTTCCTGGCCGATGGCCACGAGCCGCTGGCCGTCTTGGCTGAACGCCACGCCGTCTACTGGGTCTGGACTCTCCGTCAACGTGCGCAGCTCCTGCCCGGTCTCGGGGTCCCACACACGGACCGTGTGGTCGTGGCTGCCGGACGCCAGGCGGCGGCCATCCGGAGTGAAAGCCAGGCAATTAACCCCGCCGGTGTGGCCAGTCATGGTTTGTAACAGCTCGCCAGTCTCTACATCCCACAAGAAGACCGTTCCGGGCAGCGACCAGTGCATAATCTCACCCGTTGCCAGCCGATTGCTGTCGGGTGAGAACGCCACCGCGAACATCCTCGTGTTCTGGGTCTGTAGCACATGCACCGGCTCGGCCGTAGCCGTCTTCCAGAGTTGTACCGTCCCATCGTCATTCACCGTGAGTGCCCATCGGCCATCGCGACTGCACGCGGCGCGAATGGCTGTCCCTGACGCCTGCCCGGATGCGACTGCGATTCCACGGTCCAGATCCCAGACCAGGAGCTCGCTTGTACCCCTTTTGTCTCCCCCAGGCGTCAGGGCTAGTATAACTTGGCCGGTGCGTGGCCCGAAGGCGAGCCCGGTAATCGGCTCCTGGAACTCGAACTTCCGTGCAATTGTGCTGTTCTCCCAGAGCTCCAACACCCGGCTGCGCGCGACGGCGATGGTCTCGCCGTCGTCGCGATAGACCGCAGTTGCGATGCAGTCCGAATCCGCCGCGGCATCGGCCAGCTTTAGGTCGTTGATCAGGCATCCACTGTCTACGTCCCAGGTCTTTGCCAGGGGCGATCTGCCGGATGAAAGCAAGCGGCGGGTGTCCTCGGAAAAACAGAAACGGAGGTCATCCACGTAGGGCCCCTGCACTTCAAACGAAACATCGCAAATGCAACGTGCATGTCGCCGCCGCGCGATCGGGTCGGGCGGGGTCTCGGGGTCCCACACACGAACCGTCCCGTCCTCGCCAGCCGACAGGACTCGCCAACCACCGCGGTCGAAAGCCACGCCGTAGACCGGCTGCTGGTGCCCGCGGTGCACACAGCGCATCTGTCCCGAGGCCGGGTCCCATATCCGGACCGTGCGATCGTGGCTGCCCGAGGCAAGCGCGCGGCCGTCTGGGGTGAACGCGAGGCTGTTGACCCGACCAGCATGGCCAGTGAGCGTGTTGCGTAGCGCACCCGTCTGCAGGTCCCAGAGCTTGATCGTCCCCTCGCCGCCCGAAGCGAGGGTGGCGCCGTCCGAGGTGAATGCCACACTGCTCGCCATGTGGGACAAGGACTGGTACTCCCGACCAGTCGCCGTTTCCCATAGGCGAACGGTTGAATCCCAACTCGCCGACGCGAGCGCGGCGCCATCCGGACGAAACGCGACGCCCACAATCGCACGAGAATGGCCCTTGAGCCGGCGGAGTAATTTCCCGACGGAAACATCCCAGAGATGGATCTCCCCATCTCGCGCTGCGGCCAGCCGTGTGCCGTCCGGAGAGATGGCCACGGCGAAAATAGGACGCGACGTCGGTGCTTGCACCTTGGACGGCTGGCTGGCGGGTTCAATCAGACCGATCAATGCGGTGAGAACGTCCTGGTTTGTCGGCTCATGGAGGATTCGCGGCGGGCCACCGGAGACGTTCCACAGGTAGACCTGCCCGTCGTCACAGCCGGCCGCGACGGTGTGGCCATCGGGGGCGAAGGCCACGCAACGAGAAGGGGCCGGCAGCCCGTCGAACTGCCGCGCTACGGCCATGGTATCCAATCGAACAACTGACACACGACCGTCGAACCCACTCACCGCGAGCAATTCGCCGTCCGGGCTGGCTGCGAGTCCGCTCAGTCCGTCCGGACCCGCAAGGATGCTGCGCAGGTGGCGTTGACAGAGTTGCGATTGGTAATACCATTCCCAGCCACGCAGATCGGGTGTCCCCTTCGGTTGCGCAGCGGTAGCGCCCAGCAGTTGCTGCGTCAGCGGGACGTTGCCGTTGTGCCACGCCTGCTGAGCGAGGTTGATGCGGGCCGTGTAGAGGTGTCGCAACGCTGACCGTCGCTCGGCGTTGGCCTGCTTCGCCTGGGTCCGCGCTTCCGTCGCCTGTTCGTCCGCTCGGTCACGCTCGCGGAGCGCCTGGGCTGCGAATCGCCAGGCGACGCCCGTACCTGCGAGCAGAGACAGGGCGACCACCGCCACTAGGGCGGCCACCGTGGGGTTGCGTCGGCACCACCGCCATCCGCGCTCGACACCGCCGACAGGGCGCGCATGGATTGGCTCGCCGAGACGATGCCGCCTGAGGTCATCGGCCAACGCCGCCGCGCCGGGGTAACGTTTGGAAGGCTCCTTGTTCAAGCACTTCAGGCAGATCGTTTCCAGATCGCGCGATAGTCGCGGCTGCAGCAACGAAGGGCGCACCGGTTCCTCGCCAATTACTTGCAACACTGTGTCCAACGCCGTGGCGGCGCGAAACGGGGGTCGGCCCGTGAGCAGTTCGTAGAGGATCGCCCCCAAGGCGTAGACGTCGGCGGCCGGTCCGACGCCCTGACCCTTGCCGCCCGCCTGCTCCGGGGCCATGTAACTTGGCGTGCCAATGATCGCCCCGCTCTTGGTCTGGCCTTTTTCATCGTCCATGCATTTGGCCAAGCCAAAGTCGGCGACCTTGAGCTGATGATTCGCAAGTGAGGCGTCGATCGTCGTCGGCTTTTCACGAATCGCTTCGTGGTCGCCCGACACTCCACCGGTCGCGATCAGAATATTGGCGGGCTTCAGGTCGCGATGCACGACACCGCGTTCGTGCGCGTAGTGCACGGCGCGAGCCAAGACTTCAACGAGCTGGGCGGCCTCTTTCGGCGGCCTGGGTGTCCCGTCGAGTTGCTGCGAAAGGCTGCCACCCGAACAGTATTCGAGCGAGAAATAGGGCAGGCCTCGCACCTCGCCGACGTCGTAGACCTGGGCGATGTTCGGGTGCTGCAGCCGGGCAACGGCTTCTGCCTCCAACCGAAAGCGAGCCAGCTCTTCCGGTCCCGCATGTCCGCCCGCCAGCACCATTTTCAGCGCGACCAAGCGTTTCAAGCCGACCTGGCGCGCCTTGTACACCACGCCCATCCCGCCACGGCCGAGCACACCCAGAATCTCATAGCCGGGCACTTCGAGCGAGTCCGGGCCGGGGTCGCTCGGGTGCGACCCGATCGGGCCCGTCAGGTGTAAATCGCCGGCAAACGGCGCCGACGTTGGTGGTAACGTGGGTGCATCGGCGGTGTTGATTTCTGGCGCGGGGACAAGCGTCGGCGCATCGGGAACGCCCGTCGCCGCGGCATTTGGAGAACCCAAGGCTGGGGGTCGGAGTTCGTTGTTCAGATGATTCAAGGTATCGCTTTGCAAAGTCGGTAGATTTGTTCTACACCAGTTTCGGTTTGGTCCGCAACACCCAATCGCCACGCAATAGTCCCGTTCGATTGGCGTGCAAATTCGCACAAAGATCGGCTCATTCAACAAGAAACTCGCGTGCCTAGACACCGGCCTGCTTTGGCCACGGCCGCTGATCCAGCTCAACGCGTCATTCGAGGTTGGTAGCCGGATCGAATCGTTGGTGGCCGAGGGATCACGGCAATATCGCCCCGCACAGTGTAGGAATGAACATAAGCGAACGAAGGATACGAAGAGCGGGTCAAGCCCGCGTGCCGCTCCTTGGTTCGCTTCGTTTCCTTATGTCGAACGAGCGTCGGTAGAGGTCAGCACTTTCCGCTGGAGTAGTACTCGTCAGCGGAACAAACTGAGTGGGCGACCGACGTGGTGTTTCGCCAAGTGACAGATCTCGCCGCGCACTATCAGCAACTGATCGACCGCGGCATCCGCCTGTTTGTCAGCCAGGACATGATGCGTTTCCAAAGTCGCAAGGTTCCTGCCACGGGTGGCTGTCACGGCAACTTTCTCGGCGAGGTGGTAAGCGACCTGTGCGGAGGACCAAGCTGTGCCGCGCGCAACGAAGCGGCCGGGCTGTGCTCGTTAGCACACTCGCTGCGCGATCTGGCACATCGTGTCGATCGGCCATGAGAAACCGGGAGGCGGCGTCCGCAGGCGGTTACGATCGCGAACTCGCCCGTTGCGTTGTGTCCGGCTGAAGAGTCGAACGGCACACCTTTTGCTTTGGCTACACCGCTTGAAGGCAGATCGTATCCATAACGAGAGTCACGAGCGGGGCCACGACAATGAAAACTCACAGTGCCAGTCGGTCGCGGGACCTCTTGTTGGTTGCCCTGGTAGGAGCGCTTTCCGCTCTGGCGGGCGCCGCCGCGGGGTGGAAATGGGGTGTGTTCTGGAGCCAGGAAACCGAAATGGAAATCACCGAGATCGAAATGGGGATGGTCGGACTGGTCATCATCGGCGTGCTGGTGATCTCATTGGCTCCCAAGCACGGATTGGCTCGACGCATCGCCTTCTATCTGACCAGCGGCATGTTGCTAACGGCGATCATCGCTATCATCGCCGGAGCCACCGGAGGCGCGGTCAGCGGCGGTCTCGTAGCCGCCATCCTCGGGGCCCATTTCTGTCTCACATGGGAGCGCCATCGGCACGCGGAGGATGTTGCGTGAGCAAACGCGAGTATCCTTCCGCGTCATGGGGTCAAGCTCACGGATGACGGACGTCCATCACATTGCGGACCTCGCAAGTCTGGCAAACTCTCAGCGCCGACGCCTGCGCCAACTGCTTTAGGAAATACGAAGTGACGACCCCCTGCAGAGTGATCAGCCCGTCGGTTACATGGCACCGCACCGAGCGCAAGGCCGGGTAGCCGCTGCCGCGCAATGCTTGTAGCACCCGCTCACGGAGCTGGGCATCGTTTTTACGGCACGTTCGTACCGATCGGGCCTGATTGATAAACTAAGCTTTCGGTGTGGACCGTATCGCGTTGCGAGGTGCCTGTCAGCGGGGCAGGTTTGGTTTGCATCGTGGCCGTAGGCCCTGGCGAGTTAAACGCGCATGAACCATACGATCGTCGAGATTCGTTCCGGTATTCAGGAGAACCTGTTCCGCATGCTCGGACGGTTTCCCGAAATCGCTACCAGGAACGACTATTACCTGGCCACCGCCTACACGGTGCGCGATTTCATGCTCCGGCGATGGGTCCGCACCGCGTCGACGTATTTCGAGAAAGCCAGCCGCACGGCGGTCTACATGTCGGCCGAGTTCCTGATTGGGCCACAGTTGGGAAAGAACATGCTCAACCTCGGCATCTATGATCAGACAAAGCAGGCCCTGGCCGAACTGGGACAAGATCTTGACGTGCTCTTAGACCAGGAAGCGGAGCCCGGCCTGGGCAACGGGGGCCTGGGCCGCCTGGCCGCCTGCTACATGGACTCGCTGGCCACACTTGAAATCCCCGCGATCGGCTACGGCATCCGTTATGAATTCGGCATCTTCGACCAAGAGATCCGCGACGGTTGGCAGGTGGAAAAGAGCGATCGTTGGTTGCGGCTGGGTTATCCCTGGGAAATCTCGCGGCCCGAGATCACTTTCGAGGTCAAGCTCGGCGGCTCGACGGAGCCTTATCTCGACGAAAAGGGCCGCTACTCGGTGCGCTGGGTGCCTCATCGGGTCGTGATGGGCACGCCTTGCGACACGCTCGTGCAGGGCTACGGAGTGGGGACCGTGAACCTGCTCCGGCTCTGGAAGGCCGAGGCACACGAATCGTTCGACTTCCAGGCCTTCAACATCGGCGACTACTACCGCGCGGTGAACGAGAAGATCGTTTCGGAAAACGTCACCAAAGTCCTCTACCCCAACGACGAACCCGCCGCCGGAAAGCAGCTTCGTCTGGAACAGCAATACTTCTTCGTGTCGTGCTCGTTGCAAGACATGATTCGCATCTATCGGCAGCGCGAGCGGAAACTCGACGATTTCCACAAGAAATACGCGATCCAATTGAACGATACGCACCCGGCCCTGGGCGTGGCCGAGCTCATGAGGCTGCTGGTCGACGAAAACGACATGGATTGGGAGCCGGCCTGGCGGATCACCACGAACACCTTCGGCTACACCAACCACACCTTGCTCCCCGAAGCACTGGAACGCTGGCCGTTTTCCTTATTCTCTCGAGTGCTTCCCAGGCACCTCGAAATCGTCTACGAAATCAACCGGCGGTTTCTCGCCGACGTGCGAAAGAAATACCCGAACGATCGGGGCAAGCTTGCCCGACTGTCATTGATCGAGGAAGGGCGCGAAAAACAGGTCCGGATGGCGAACCTGGCCTGCGTCGGCAGCCGCGCCATCAACGGCGTCGCTGCGCTGCACAGCCGGCTCCTCGAACGGACCGTGCTGGCCGATTTCCACGACCTCTGGCCCGAGAAGTTCTCGAACAAGACCAATGGCGTGTCGCTGCGCCGGTTCCTGCTGCTGGCCAATCCCGAGCTGTCGAAGCTGATCACCGGCGCCGTCGGCCCAGGCTGGGTGGTTGACGGGGACGTGTTGCGCGGGCTCGAGCGTTTCGTCGGCGACGCGAGCTTCCAAGACCAATGGCGGAACATCAAGCGCGCGAACAAAACGCGGCTCGCCGCAGTCCTGGCCGACAAGACCGGCGTCAAGATCGACCCCGCCACGCTCTTCGACATCCAGACCAAGCGGATCCACGAATACAAGCGCCAACAGCTCAACATTCTGCACGCGCTGACACTCTACCAGCGATTGAAGAACCAGCCAGGGTTGAATGTAACACCACGCACGATCATTTTCGGCGGCAAGGCGGCGCCGGGCTATTTCATGGCGAAGTTGATCATCAAGCTGATCAACTCCGTGGCCGACGTCGTCAACGCCGATACCGACGTCAATGACAAGCTCAAGGTCGCCTTCTTCCCCAACTTCTGTGTCAAGCAGGCCCAGGTGATCTATCCGGCCGCGGACCTCTCTGAGCAGATTTCGACGGCCGGGACCGAGGCTTCCGGCACCGGCAACATGAAGTTCGCACTCAATGGGGCATTGACCATCGGCACGTTGGACGGTGCCAACATCGAGATCCGCGACGAAGTCGGCGAGGAGAACTTCTTCCTGTTCGGTCTGACCACCGATGAAGTGCGTCGCCGCAAGGCCGATGGCTACCGGCCGCGCGAAATCTACGAACGCAACCCCGAATTGCGGTCGGCAATCGACCTGATCGCTTCAGGCGCGTTTGCTCGTGGCGACAGCCGGCTGTTCGAACCGATCGTGCAATCGCTGCTTGACCGCGACGAGTACCTCGTGCTGGCCGATTACGCCGCATACGTCGCTTGCCAGCAGCGGGCCGCCGAGATCTTCCGCGACGAAAAGCGCTGGACGCGAATGTCGATGCTGACCGTGGCACGAATGGGGAAGTTCTCTTCCGACCGCGCGATTCAGGAGTACTGTCGCGACATCTGGCAAGTCGAGCCGGTCCATGTGGATGTGGGGACGGGCGACCGTTGACGGTTAGCTGCCTCGCGAATACTTCAATCCCGGAATCAATAGGCCTATCGCTAGCGCGGCGCCGAATGCCAAGGGAGCGATGCCGGGATACTGCGTCGAGACGAGTGCCAACACGGTGCAGATCGCGGACATCAGGTAGAACTCGCCTCCCAGGATGACCGCCGTGCAGCCGAACGCAAGCGCGCACAGCAGCATGGCGATCGGCAGCAGCCGCAAAGTGTCCAGGCCCATCAGGTGGTTGATCGCGCCGGTCAGCACGATTCCGGTGGCGAACAGGCAACCGACCTGCCCCAATTGCCGCTCGATGGGCGTCAACGGAACCTTAATCCGGAACCGGTAGTACCACGGTGCCAACAGCGCGAGGAACAGCCCCACGCCTCCCAGCAGCACGTAAGGCCACGGGCTTCGGACCCCGAGAAAGGTCAATACGTTTGTGATCAGGAGCAGGACAAAGACCTCGATCGCATGGCAGATCCAGACGCGGCCCCAGAGCGTCATGACCTCGGTGTGCCGCGTCTCGTGCAAAACGAGGCGCATCAGGCGGCTGACCGCGCCGCGTTCCGCCGACACCGGCTCGCCGCGGAGGAACGCCCCCAAGTCGTCGGCCAGTGCTTGGGCCGACTGGTAACGGGCGTGGGGCGTTTTTTCCAGACACTTGAGGCAAATGTCTTCCAAGTCGCGCGGCACCGTGGGGTTCAATAACCGCGGAGCGGCCGGCTCCACGTCGAGCACCTGCATCAGCGTGTCCAGCGGCGTTTCCGCCCGAAATGGAGGCCGACCGGTGAGCAACTCGTAGAGGATCGCGCCCAGCGCGTAAACGTCGCTGTGCGGGCCGATTAGGTCGTGCTTACCCTGGGCCTGTTCGGGCGGCATGTAGCTGGGGGTGCCCATGATCTGTCCCGTGCCCGTCATTTCGGAATCTCCCGCGATCCGTTTGGCCAGCCCGAAGTCGGTAATCTGCGGCTTGTCGAAACGGTCGATGAGCACGTTCGCGGGTTTCAGGTCGCGGTGTAGCGTGCCCTTTTCGTGGGCGTATTGCATGGCCTCGGCAAGGGTCCGCACGTAGTGGGCGGCCCGCACGGCTGAAAGCGGGCTTTCGCGGATCAGGCTCGCCAGGTTTTGCCCTTCGACGAAATCCATCGTGAAGAAACATTGCCCGTCGTACTCGCCAACTTCATGGACGGTCACGATGTTTGGGTGTTGCAATGCCGCGGCCGCTTCGGCTTCGGTGCGGAAGCGAACCATGTCGGCCTCGCTGGCCAATTGCCCGGTCAGAATCATCTTTAGCGCCACGACCCGGTTAAGCCGAACTTGTCTGGCCTTGTAGATCACCCCCATGCCGCCGCGGGCGATCTCGTGCAACAGCTCGTACTCGCCAAACATCCGGGGCAGACCGTGGCTGATCGGTACGGGACTGCTCCTTGCATCGCTGGTGGGAGCGCCCTTGGCGGTTTCCGCCGAGGGCAACGGCCTGGCCCCCAGGTCGATCGTCGGAGGCAGCTCATCGCCTTTCGATTGTCCAGCCGGAGCACCGGTTAATGGTACGTTTGCGCCACGCTTGGGAGGGATCATGTTCGGGTGGTCTCGGACACATTCGTCCGCCTGGTCGGCGAAGCAGTTTCCATCTTGAACGAAGGATCTGCCACTGGCAAGAATTACTCGCAAAAGACGAGCGCCGCCACGACGGTCGTCCAAAGACCATGCTTGTCTCCTTCGGCGCTCTGCGTGACGTTGCGGGTCTTGACGATCTTGCTTGACATCTTGAACTGCTGCTGCAGTTCGTCCCAATCCTTGTTCGGGTCGAAAGGAATTCCCAGTGTCGTCGCGAGCATTTCGGCGGCGATGTCCTCGGCCCGGTCGCCGGCGCGCTGGTCGGTTTCGCCGAAGGCGTGGTGTTCCGAGAGGTAGCCGTAGCTATCGTGGTCGGCGGGGACCGCAGCTCCGATCGAAGCGGCCACCAGCCGGTGCGGCTCGTTAGTTGCCATCCGCGCGATGACGGCGAACACGACCTGACCAGGCTGCAGCAGTTTGAGCCCCTCGTCCCGCGTGACGATTTTGCAACGCGGTGGAAGGATCGACGAAACCGAGACGAGGTTCACGTGCTCGACCCCGGCCTCGCGCAAGGCCGCTTCGAAACTCTGAAGTTCGTCCTTGTGGCGTCCCGCGCCCTTGGTAAAGAATGCCTTTTGCGGGACGAAGGCGTTGGTCATGCGATAGACTCGATGGAAGCTCGGGCTTCAGGATGGATACCGCTGAACTGCGTGTGGGCGCCAAGTCAACTTCAGGAGAAAGTTGTTTCGCGAAAGCCCTTGAGCTTTTCGAGCAGCGCGACCACATCGTGGTGTACCTGGTAAGGGTCGCCGTTTTCGTCGATCCGGGCAAAGCGGCGCGCGTTCCAGAGCATCCCGACGCCTGCCACAAGCAGGTTGGCTTCCGTCTGCGTCAGTCTCAAGTTGGCGGTGGGCACTTCGTTGGACATCGTGGTTCCCTGTCTGGTCTCCTGTTGTTGTCGGCTCCGTGGGTTGAGCCATATGGAAAACGGCCAGGCCGGCACTCATCAAGAAACCAGCAATGGCCACAGCTCGCGGGGTAGGACACTCTTAACATGCTCGAGCGCGCCACCGGTCACGTGTTTGGCCAGCACGTAAAACACCGCGCGGGCCACCTTCTCGGAATCAACGCCGTCCTCGTCTCGCAGCGCCGAGCCGATGTGGGACAAGAACTCCTGCTTCTTGCGCTCCTTTAGCGGCTTCCCCTCCGGTTGCCACCCTTCGTAATAGAATCCGCGGACCAGCATCGGCAGTTGCGCGCCAAGGGCCGCGACCTCGTTAATCGTAAGCCGATCCCGCAGGGCATGCAACACGACCCGCAGCGCCGAATAGGCGCGGTGGCGGTCGTCCCACCCCAACTCCTCCATCAACTCGTGGATCCAGGTGTTGGTTATTTGGACGGTACTGTCGAAGGCCGTGATACTCGAATGACTCATGATCGGTGCTCCGTGTGCTTGAGAGTTTGCGCGTGTCGCCGGTTGCGGTTGTGAACGGAACGGCAAGATGTTGGGTAGCAAACGCCGTGCCCCGTCAGCTTTTGCATTCCCTATGGTCCGCTCGTCCCACAAGTGTGCTGCTTCGCCACAGAGAGCGTGCCAAATCCGCACATGCAGCCACGACTCTCGCTGGCCGCAACGTACCTGACCGGGGGCGCGAGCATGGTCGCGATTCCGTCGAAATGGCACCGATCGTGCATTGCACTTAAACATGGTAGTGGGGGTTCTTGTCTACGGCAACGCATCAGGTGCTTCCACTAGCGCGGCTGCGACGATGTGGGGGTGAACAAAGGAGACCGAACATGACACGAAACATGATTCTCGTGATATTGCTTGCTGTTCTGATTGTTCTTGCCTGGGCGGTGCTTACCACGGGGAAGGCCGGTGCGCCTGTAAACAGCGATTCTGGTCAGGACGGTCGTCCAACCAACGGCTCGGTCCTATCGCAAGAGAAGTGCCCGTGCGGCATGTGCGCGTGCAGCGCGGAATGCCGTGGCGAGAGCTGCGACTGCAAGGCGTGCGCCTGCAAGAAATGTGGTTGCCCACGCTGATCCACGCGCGAGATCATCGCCAGCAGACGATCTCAGGGTCGTTGCGCTCGACGGCCGGAACCGGCTTGTGCGGATAACCGACGATGATCGGCAGCACGCTTGCGTAGTCCGCTGGAATCCGCAGTTCGTGTTTGACCCCGGCCTGTTCGAACAAGGGCCAGGCCAAACCAATTGGGCAGGTGCCTAAATACATGCCGTGGGCGGCAAGCATCAAATTCTGCGCCGCCAGACAACAGTCCCAATCGGGGTGCTTGCCGATCGGCTTTGCACAGATCACGATTAATGTGCCCGCGTTGTAGAAAACGTTGAACTCCGGATCGGCCAGCATCGTCTCCAGCTCGGCGGGCATGGCTCCGATATCCATCGTCGCGCTGTACAGCATCTTTGCCCGATCGGAGTAACTCTTCAGGAGCGCCTTGTCCTGAATGACCACGAACTCCCACGGCTGTTGGTTGATGGCGCTAGGAGCCTGGGTTGCCGCGCAGACCAGGTCCATGACCGTCTCCCGATCGACGGGTTGATTCGTGTAGTCGCGCACGGAGCGGCGGTGGTAGATGGCTTCTTTCAGTTCCATGTTGCAATCTCGCCGTTTATTCTCGAACGTCATCGTTGACCGAATCCGGCAGAATCTCCCCGAAGTCGGCATCGGCAATCAGCATTGGGTCTGAATCGGGCTCAACCAGGCAGATCCAGTGACCCGGCGTCCGACTCGACCTACGTACTACCCGTACGATCAACGACCGCCTCAAGACGGTCGCGCACCGGCGCTGCCCTGGTTTGATCTGTACAGGCAACATCTTGTTCATCGATGCCCCGCTTCAAACACCGGCTGGTCGTTTTCTTCAAGTGCCCATCTCCGCGCGCTTTCGAGCGGTTCCGCCCAACCGTCGGGGCTTTCGCAAGGCGACTGCGCCCGTGCCTCCGAAATAAGCAAATCGTATGCCAATGGGGAATTCTCCCATCCTGAATGGCCGAAAGTTCACCCGACGAGGGCCCCCTGGTCGGCCGCACAAATCGATGATCTCCCTGCGATGCGGATTGCCATCCGCGATAGCGGGCTGGAGCTTTCTGCGGAGCAGACGCTCAAGGTCTTCGAGCCGTTTTACACCACCAAGAGCAAGGGCACCGGCCTGGGAATGGCAATTGCCAAACGCATGATCGAGGCCCACGGCGGGATGATCGCGGTGGGAGATGGCAACGGCGACGGAGGGGCCGAATTCATCGTGACCGTGCCCACCGGCTCACACGATTCCAACACGACGCGAACAACAGCCGAATCGAGGTGTGGTAGTCTTGGCACTTATACATTCACCACGGGCCATCGGAGCTTTCTTCATGGAAATCGATCAAAAGCATCCTGACCGTGCTCACCTGTGTGAGCCGTGTTGCTGTGGCGGCAACGGCCCCGAGCTGATTCGGCCCCCGCTGGCGGCCCACGGTGCTGCCATCGTCGAACGGGCCCGGCTTCGCCTGGAGTTGAGTCCCTACCCCACCTTGCAACGGCTGGATTGTGATTACCACGAAGGCGTGCTCACGGTCCGTGGCCGCGTTTCGACGTTTTACGAGCGCCAACTGGCTTGGATCACGCTTTGCGATCTGGAGGGCTTGGAGGAATTTGTCGACCGCATCGACGTGGTCGAGCCGGTGTGCATGCCACGGGCCGACACCCAAAGGGCGGCGCCACGCCACGTCGGACCTGATGCTTGTCGCCCCGATTACCCGCCCAAAACCATTTCCTCGAAGCCGAGTGGCTTGGAAAACGTCGTGTCGACGATCTCAGGGGCTGATTGACGTTGGGTTTCGGCTTGGGCTTCAGGAAACAGAGAAATTCGCAGTTGCCTGACTTCATTGGTCAATCGGTCGATCGCGTCGATGATGATTTTCGTTTCGGCTTTCATCTTTAGGATTCCTTATCTACCGTGGTGCTCGAGAAAGTTGCCGTCGCTGCTGGGCTCATTTGGGGCGACTTGATCGTCAAAACCGGGCACTTTGCGCGGCGAACCACCGCCTCGGCCACGCTCCCCGTTAGAAATCGTTCCAGGCCCGTACGCCCGTGCGTTCCCATCACGATCATCTCCACCCCAGTCTCTTCGGCCACGCGTAAAATCTCGGCAGCCGGAAAACCTCGTACCATGCGTTGCTCGTAGCGCACGCGTGCGTCGGTTGGTTTCAATTCCGAAAGCATGGCCCGCAGGGCGACGTTGTCGGGTTCCGGAATACCGTAGTACCTCCTTCCCTCGCCATACACGGCGGGGGGCTCCTCGACGTGCAGGACCAGCAGCTTGGCCCCCATGTTGAGGGCCAGCGTGCTGGCATGCTCTAGTGCCGAATCGGAGAGCGTCGAAAAATCGCTTGGAAACAGGATCGTTTTCATTTTGGTCTTCTTCTCCTGGCGGGCCTGGCCGCACGCCACGTCTTGTGACGAGGCGGTTGGCACCACCCAACGATCGCGTGTTGCAAGTTCAGTGCCAAATCCAGCTCGCCGATCGACTGGCCCCTGCCTTTGGCAGCCACGGCGCGATGGGAAGCGCAATGGGGTGAGGAAGCAAACGCGTATCCCATCCAACGAAGCGTGCGGATTTGTGCCGCGCCTGTGTGTCTTACTCGCACACTTGCCTCGTGGTGGTGCGAACGAACCGGTATCCGATTCGGCCAATTCAACCGCCACGATTTGGGCGTCGTGAGGCGTGTACGAAGGCAAGAACGAGCTTCCACGCAGTTTGAAAACCAAGTGGGGTGGGGAATTCAAGGCTAGGGTCAGCATCGTGGCACGGCAATTGCTATCTCTTTGACCCGACGCGGTTGTCGGCGCTGGTCGGCCCGCCCAGATTTCGGTTGGAGACGAGGCAAAGCGTAGGCGACTAATTGGGGCGTTCACAACTCGATGAGAGGATGCTGAGATGAATCGAACGTTGGTCCTTGCCGTTTCCCTGTTTTTCGGGGTCGTTGGCGTTGCGCTCTTGGACGGCTCGGCTAGCCCGGCCCAGGCGGGCCACGGCTGCCGCGGCTGCTCATGCAGTGGTTGCGATGGCTGCCACAGTTGCCGTGGCCGGCGTGCCCGCCGCTGCCATGGCTGCTATGGGTGCAATGGCTGCAGTGGGTGCAATGGCTGCAGTGGGTGCAACGGCTCCCATGACGGCGAAGCACCGGCACCGCAGCCCGCCACGTCGAGCGCACCGCGGTCGACGAGCACCGTGGTTTCGCAGGTGAGCGATCACGCGCCGGTGCTGATGCGCAAGGTGCATTTCCGCCGCTAGTTCCCGTTACGGCTGCCGGGTGGTCAGGGCGTGAGCTGGCGCATGTCCTGACCACCCACACCGTACGATTTTTTTCTACAGCCTGTCGGCATCGAAGGGTATCTCGGTCCCGTACCTGTCTGGCGGAGGGTGATCGGCAGGGTCCGGGCGTTTGTCCGGCCCGAGCGAGTGAGGCGGCGCGAGACGTCTTTCGTCCCCTTGCCGTTCTTGACTGCGCGCGTCAAGCTTTGGGCTTCAGCGGAAAGCAGGTGACTGGCGCCGGTCGGTTCGCTCTCGAACGACCCCAATCCACGATCCTCGCGGAGCCCAGGTGATGAACACGGACCGCAACCTGTTGTTGGCTTCAGTTTCCGTCAGAGGGCGCGATCGGATTGCCACACGGGTCGAGCGGCACGCGAAATATGATCGTCCGCGGCACGCGGTACGTGTAGGTCACCGGCACCCGCTTTTCGACGACATGCGGCACCCGCACGGTTTCCTTCACCGCCACTTGCCGGCAAGCTCGCACCAGTATCTGCTCGACGCGCTCTTCCTGCACCATTCGCGTCGTCGTCACTGGCACCTTGCGGACGACCTGCTGATGCTCGATGCGGTAAACCTTGACCGGCACCTTGTTTTCGACGTGTTCTGTCACCGGTCGGCAAACCGTATAGGGCACGCGGCGAACCTGTTCCTCCTGCACCATTCGGCAAACGCGCTGCGGCACTTTCTGCACGACCTCCTCGTCCACGTAGCGTGTGACTTGGATCGGCACCTTGCGCGTCATCAATTGGGGTTGCAGAGTGGTTTCGGGAATCTCTTGCGTCACAAGGTTCGGCTGGTAAACCCGTTGCACTTCGACCGTCCCGGGTCGCTCAAGCGGTGTCCAGAAAAGCCCGCCGCGCTGATAAACCATGCGGCCTGTGATCGGATCGACCGCGCGCGCGCGGGGCCACCAAGCGAACCGATTGGTGACTCTGCCGGGGTGGAAAACCTGCTGATCGACAAAGTAACCCTGATCCACCTGGACCGGGCGAAATGTCGTCACCGGTTGCATGACGGTGTAACTCTCTTCGCGCTCGGTCGTTTCGACGACGGGTCGCTGGACCGTGTAGCGCTCTTCGCGCTCCTGAGCTTCCCAGACCGGACGGTTCACGATGTAGCGTTCTTCCCGTTCCTGCGTCTCACAGACGTTACGCACCCGGTCGTAGGAATGATCTTCGATCTTCTCGTCCCAGACGGGCCGCTCGACGGTGTACGTTTCCTCGCGCTCGCTCGTCTCGTTGACGGGCCGCGCAACGGTATAGCGCCGCTCGCGCATTTCGGTTTCCCAAACCGGGCGATAACTGGTTACCTCCCGATTCTCGTAGACCGTTTCATGTTCAATGCGGTACGCTGTGACCTGCTTCTCTTCGTATGTCGTCTGGTAATCGAGGCGATAAGCTGTCTCGCTATGCGGCGTTTGGGCCTGTATCGTGGCAGCCACTAGCGCGCCGGCGCCAAGCATAAAAACGGTATTCATGACGACCCTCCCCCGTCCGTCATTCGGCTTTATTATTATTTGAACTGCGAAAACCCCCTGGCACTATTTCGATAGCACCAACGTCTCTCAAAAGCGTAATGCTGCACTTCGCATGCCTTCCAGAAATCTTTAGGGTACCACTGAAAAGACGCAATTCCCCGTGCCTGACGAGGTTGATGGTCTGAGCGGCGCGCGGAACGGCACGCGGCCATGAGCGGAATCGCTCACGCTCGTTTGCCGGCGTTTTGCCGAACTGCGACGACGTCATGGCAGTCCGTAAGCAGATGCGATTCCCGGTCTGCCTCGTGCCCCGAATGTTCCCATGGCACATAGGTTGTTGGGTTTGTGGCCGTTATCCGCGTGGCGGCACGCTTTGTGCACTCAAACCCCCGTGGGCGAGCTGGCGAAACGATACGAGGGCCGGGGAATCACGGAGATTTGCCAAAATGACATTTTCATCCGTTAGCCCCGGGCAACGACGAGCGGCAATGGTCCACGGCACGCCGGAAATCGTTCGCCTGCTCGAAGTGACCCTTGATCATCCGTTGCGGGATGTAGTCCAACGGCTCTGCAAAGTCGAGTCCACTGGCCGTCTTGTGCTCGTTTCTGAAACGGACTTTGGCGCGATCGTCCAAGATAGGGAACCATGCGGCCTTGAGTCATGTCGTGCCCGCTGACAACGAACCGCTGACGACAGAACATGAACCACTTCCGATGCTAGACATCGTGAGTGAAAAGCCCTACCGTTTCGTGCCGCCGTACCATCCGCGGTTTTGGGCCGAAATGATGCAGTTGTTCCTGCCGGGCTACCTGGCGCGGTCTTGGGGCATTGAACATGTCGTGTTCCACAATGTGGAGCGGTTGCACTCTTCGCTTGCCGCCGGGCACGGCATCGTGTTGGCGCCAAATCACACGCGGCTGTGCGATCCGTTCGTGATGGGCCGCTTGCAGCGCCCGGCCGGGACGCCGTTCTTTCAGATGGCAAGCTGGCACCTGTTCATGAACGGCGGTTGGCAGGCCTGGATGATCAGGCGATTGGGAGCGTTCAGCGTGTTCCGCGAAGGGATGGACCGCTCCGCGATCAATTCCGCGATCGAAATTCTCGTTCTGGCCGAACGACCGTTGGTGATTTTTCCCGAGGGGGTCATGTCGTATGCGAACGACCGCCTCAACCCGCTGATGGAGGGTGCCACCTTCATCGCCCGCACCGCCGCCAAGCGCCGTGCCAGGAACTCGCCCGGGGGCGAAGTGGTGATCCATCCGGTGGCGATCAAGTACCGCTTTCACGGCGACCTTCGTGCGACGATCGAGCCGGTCATCGAAGAGATCGAAGCCCGCCTTTCCTGGCATCCTCGCCGCGAATTGACGCTGCTCAAACGGATCGCCAAGTTGGCGGAAGCCCTCTTGTGCCTCAAGGAGCTTGAGTACCTGGGCGATCCACAGCCAGGAAGCCTCGACGAGCGGCAGGCGCGGCTGATCGAACACCTCCTCAGGCCGATCGAAGCCGAATGGGTTGGCGGCGAGCGGGAGGGGCACGTCGTCGCGCGCGCCAAGCGCCTGCGAGCGGCGATCCTGCCTGGGCTAAGCAAAGGCGAAATCTCCGAGAGCGAAAACGTGCGCCGCTGGCGGCAATTGGCCGACTGCCAATTGGCCCAGCAGATTGCCTTGTTCCCCCCAGGTTATGTCGGACCGAAGTCACCCCCCGAGCACGCCCTCGAAACGGTCGAGCGTTTCGACTACGACCTGACCGGTAAGGCGCGCATCTACCGGCCGCTTAGTGCCACAGTCCAAGTGGGCGAGGCCATCGTCGTCAAGCCCCAGCGCGACCGCAATGCGACCAGCGACCCCCTATTGGGAGCGATCGAAGGGCAGCTCAATGCAATGCTCGAGGCCTTGGCGAACGGCTAAGAGCAACGACAGCATGGTCGTGGGCCTTCCAACCTTTGACTTCCTCAAGGTACGCCGTGGGACGCTCGACCACGACGTTTTGTTGGCCCTCAAAGACCTCGCCCGAGTGACCGTCGAGCGAGACCAGGTCGCCTTCGCTGAACCAATGGTCGCCCATCCGGCAGCGGCGTTCATCGGCCGGCGCGCTCAATTCGCGGCATCCGACGATGCAAACCTTGTTCAGATGCCTTGCGAATACCGCGGCATGTGACGTGCGGCCGCCGTGCGAAGTCAATACGCCCGCCGCGACGGTCAACCCCGCAATGTCGTCCGTCGAAATCTCCGAGCGGAGCAGGACCGGCGCTCGCCCGCCGGCGGCCATCGCGACCGCCGCTTGCGGCGACAGTGCGATTGGCCCGACGGCCGCCCCGGGACCAGCGGGCGTCCCGCGGCAGATGGGGCGCAGCGTTGCCGGCACCGCCAGTCGTACCAGCTGGATCGTTTCCAGATCGTGATCGGCCAGCCGAGCCAGCGCGGTGGCTTCGTTGATCAAGCGTTCGCGGACCATGTCGCAGGCAATCCGGAGGGCGGCCCAAGGCGTGCGTTTGGCCCGCCGTGTCTGCAAGAGGTAGAGGCATCCTTCCTGGAGCGTGAATTCGAAATCCTGGACGTCGCGGAACAGCCGCTCCAGGTCATCGGCGAGTTGGCCCACATGACTGTAGACTTCGGGTAGCGCGGATTCGAGGCCGGATGCAGCATGCACTGTGCGGCGGCCTGAGACCACGTCTTCGCCTTGCGCGTTGAAGAGGAAATCGAGGTAGAGCGTTTTCTCGCCGGTGGCGGGATCGCGGGTAAAGGCCACGCCGGCCCCCGAGGCGCCGCCCAGGTTGCCATAGACCATGGCTTGAATGGTGACCGCCGTGCCTTCCAGGCCTTCGAGCCCGTGCAACCGCCGGTATTCCGTTGCTTTATCTCCTTCCCACGAGCGAAAGACGGCTTCCACGGCACCGACGAGTTGTTGCAGCGGATCGCGTGGGAAGGGCTCCCCAACGCGCGATTCGAAATGGTCCAGGAACTCCCGCGTGAGCTGTTTCAATGCGAGTGCGTCGAGCTCCGACGCGGCCGGCACCCCCTCCCGCGCCAGGCAAGCCCGCGTCAGTTCGTCGAAGTCGCGTGCCGGCAGCCGGTGGACCGTTTCGGCATAACCTTGCACCAGCCGGCGGTACGAATCCCACGCGTGGCGAGGGTTGCCGGTCATGCAAATCATTGGCGAGAGGGTGCGGTCACTCAGGCCAATGTCGAGCACACTTTCGAGCATCCCAGGCATCGAGACCGGCGCACCAGATCGCACCGAAAGCAGTAACGGACGTCGCTCGCCGCCAAACAGCAGGCCGGTGGCCTTTTCCAGCAGCCGCACGTGCTGCGTCAGGAGCTCGGCGAAATCGTCCGGCAGCCGCCGGCCGCGCTGGAAGAACTCACGGCAGACCGACGTCGCCAGCACAAAGCCCGGCGGGACGGGCATCCCCGCCTCGGCCAGTTGAATCAAGTGGGCCGCTTTGTTGCCGAACCGTTCAGGCGTTACGGCGACGGCGCGGGGCCCGGGACAACCGAAGGTGGCGATCGGCTCGGCGGAACGATCGGGCGTCGTAAGCATCAGTCGGACCTCAACGTGTAATGGCCTCGCCCAGAACGTAATCGCGCAGCATCAGCGCCGAGCGCATCAGCGCGTCGGCGGCCTGTTCGAGGTTGTCGGCGATTTCGGTGAACAGGTGCAATTGCCTGAAGTCGCCGGCGAATGAGATGACACCGGCCTTGGCGCGGCGGTGGGCGTCGTCGGCCTGGTGCTCACTCTTCATCGTATGGTCGACGGCTTCGAGGAAATCCTCGACCCGGTCGCGGCTGCTGCCGCGATGGATGTGGCGGGCGTTTTCGACCGCCTTGAGGTACTCGCGCGCGCCTTGCACCAGCAAGTCGGCCATTTCTTCGAGCGCGGCCAGCGAGCTGTCGCCGGCCACGTGAAACGGTAAGAGGCTCAGCAGGAAGATTGCCTCCTCAAGCTCGTCGGCCGCGTCGTCCGCGACGCGCACGACCTCGACGATCGCCTGGGGAACTTCGCCACGGAGGTTGCGGGCCGCGCGTCCCCGGTTAACCAGTTCGTCGGCCCGGTGCTCCCAGAGCTTGGCGCGTTGGGCGCAGCGTTCGAGGTACTCGTGGTCGCTGGCCAGGTTGCCGAACCGCAGGCAATCGCGAGCGGCCATGGCCAGCTCAACGATCAAGGCCGCGTGCTCGCCGGCCAGCTCCAGCAAACCTTCGTAGACCGAATCGAGATAGTGCCGCAGCTCGGCCCGGATTTCGTCGCGAATGAGCAGCTCGGAACGGCCCGCCAGCAGCCCTTCGGCCGTGGTCTGTAGCGTGAATTTGAGGAATGAGGCCGCTCGTGCGGCGCCCAAAACATCGCTGAGTTGCCCGCCCCATTTGAGTGGTGCATTTGCCGAAAGCTGCAATGCGTCGAACACCAGTTGCTCGCCGCCGAGTTTGAGGAACCCCATGTGGCCGTAGTTGTTGGCCGCCGCCCATTCGAGCACTTCGAGGCCTACCTCCTTGGGCGCCAGTTTCCGCAGCCGCTTGCGAGCGCGGTTCCAGTCGATCAGGAACACCAGGCGACTTCCGGCAAACGTAAGGTATTTCAACAGATCGTCCTGGCTGGAAACCGGGTACGTGCCGACGCACAAACGATACAGCCCTTGCTCGAGCGCGGCCGCCCGCTTCGACACGGTGTCGTCCCACTGGAGAGAGAAGGGGCGGAACAGCGTTTGGAAAAACGCCAACCGCTGGATGTGGACGTCGGTGTACGTGAGCGTCACACGGTTCGGTTCGACCCGCATCACGAACACGTGGGCGTCGGTCAGGCCCACGTCGTTCTGCAGCACCAGGGCGTGGCCGTTGCGCGTGGCCGTCGTGCCCAGTCCAGGATGGTCGAACTTCAGCGGCTCGGTCTGGTGGACGCCCGCCATGAAAGCCGCCACCAAGGCCCGATCGTTCTCGGCCAGACCGTAGACGAAAGCACCTGCGATCGACTCGCTGGCAACCCGCCGTTGCACGCAATTGAGTCCCTTGTGCAAGTCCATGACCAACAGGTGCAGGCTGTCACCGTTGCCGCGCTTGCCCGCTGCGATCCGTTCGATGGCGTCGCCCGCGACGCGGTTGTCGGCGGGCGGAGGCAATTCGCCCAACAGCGCCGCCAGCCGCTCTTCGTATTCGGCGGGCCGTCCGCCGCCGTCCTTTTCACGCGTCCCGTCGATCTCCAGGGGAAGGAGCATTTGCCGCACATTTTCGAGCAGCGAATCGTAGATCCGTCGCGCGTACGGCAAACTGTATTGACCGTGCTCCTCGCGACAGCATCGTTCAACCACACCGTCGAAATCGGTATCTGCGATGCCGCAGGCCAGCCGCTCCGGCGTCAGGTCGATCGGTCCTGCATCGGGATGGTCGGCGTGCCCTTTGGCCGCTTGAAGCAAGCTGATCAGATACTTGGCGCGTTCGTTGGCCGCCAGCGCCTCGTTGACCAGGTTGGGCAACAGCAGCGCTCTCTCACCCAATTCATTCACGATTTGTTGTTTGCCGGCCATCGCGGATTCTCCGTTGCCATGCCTCAGACGATGATTGTCCGGCAGTCGCGGTACGGAAGGAACATGCCCTGGCGATGGATTTGCAGTTGGCACTGCATTCCTGTATGGACAGCAATCGCCTGTCTGACGATCACTTCGTGCCGCTGCGGTTGCGAGCGGTGCTCAGAGCCATACGCAATCAGAATCCAAGCATCGACACCGTCCTCATTGGCTTCGGTCGCAAGCCTGGCCCGCAGCAAGTCGACGATTTCGCCTTCGTCATCATCACGGTCGACCGACTTGATGGGCAGGGTGCGATGATCGGGCGAAACGACGATTAACAAGTCGTCGAGCAGAAGGCTGATGGCCTCCGGACGACACTGGGCGATCTCAGGGAATTCCTTGGCGATCGAAGCCAGCAGTGTCTGCAGATTGTGATTCGTCATCTGGTCTTGGTCGGCCACACACCCGTGGATTGTGATCATCGGTTTTTTCTCAACTGACAGATCGCGAAGTAGGGGCGGTCGAGGAACACGAAAAACCATTCCGGCAGACTCAGAGCAAACGTCGTGCCGCTTTGACCGTTATTCGAGAAACTCGGCCAATTCCTTGCTGGCGTGTTGTTGACGTCTGCCGAAAGTGCGGCCCTCGATCTAGGGTATTTCAGGCGACGTGATAAGCGGTGGGCCGTGTGCTATGATGATCTGAAGGCGTGAATCGAACGAAGCCCTTCTGCCCGGACGTTTTCCATGGCCGAGCGGCGCCAATTCCCATTGAGATCGCCACACCGATGTTTGAAGTCGCCGAAGTCGGTCAGAAGCTCGATCGAGATACGTATGACCAATTGGTTCCACAGTTGCGTGAAAGGTTGCTGGATGTTCAGTTTCGCCTGAAGAGTGCGGATTTCTCTGTCGTGATCGTGATCGGCGGAGTCGAGGGGGCCGGCAAGGGGGAAACGGTCAATCTGCTCATGGAGTGGCTTGACACCCGCGGGGTTGCCGTCCACGCGCTGGCACCACAGGGCCACAGAACGCAGGAGCACCCCGGCCTGTACCGCTTCTGGCGGGAGTTGCCGCCCAAAGGGAAAATTGCGATCTTCTTCGGTTCATGGTACACGCGCCCGATCGTCGACTACGTATTTCGACGTAGCGACGAATTGAGGTTCGATCGCGAGTTGTCGCGAATCGTCGATTTCGAGTTGATGCTCTCCAACGAAGGAACGTTGTTGCTGAAATTCAGGTTACACATCTCAAAGAAGCAGCAGCGACACCGCCTCAAAAAGCTGAAGTCGAGCTCCCGCACCGCTTGGCGCGTAACACGAAACGATTGGAAGTTCCATGCGATGTACGATCACTTCCGGCCGGTTTGCTCCCGCGCCCTGGAGCGCACCAGCACCGGACATGCCCTGTGGAACATCATCGAAGCGGCCGACCGGCGCTTTCGCCACGCGACCACCGCGCAACGGATCGTGTCAGCGATCGAGGAGCGTTTGAATCGCAAGCCAGCACTGCCACAGCCCGCGGCCGCATTGCCTGTTCCACCGCGAGTCAACGTCATCCACTCGTTGGATCTGCGAAGAAAGCCCGATGAGCAAAAGTACTCGGACAAGCTTGACAAGCATCAGGCCAGTCTCGGCCATCTGGCGCGACAGCTTGGGGGTGCAAACCGTGCCGTCGTGGTGGTCTTCGAAGGGCCAGACGCGGCCGGCAAGGGAGGCTGCATTCGGCGGATCGTCCAGGCACTCGATGCCCGCTTCTACCGCGTGCTTCCGATCGCCGCTCCGACCGACGAAGAGCGTGCACGGCCCTATTTGTGGCGGTTTTGGCGGCATCTCCCCGGCCGCGGCCACGTCGCGATCTACGACCGGTCCTGGTATGGACGAGTGCTTGTCGAGCGCATCGAGGAACTCTGCACTCCCAACGATTGGCAGCGCGCGTATGCCGAGATCAATAGCTTCGAAGAGCAACTGGTTGACTCGGGCATCGTGCTCGTCAAATTCTGGCTCGCGATCAGCCCCGAAGAGCAGTTGCGCCGGTTTCAGGAACGCGAAGCCACTGGGTACAAGCGATACAAGCTGACCGGCGAGGATTTGCGGAACCGCGAAAAGTGGCCGGCATATGAGGCAGCCGCCTGCGAGATGTTCGCCAACACCAGCACCGAAACGGCGCCCTGGACCCTGGTCGAGGCGGAAGACAAGCACTACGCACGTGTCAAAGTGCTTAAGACGCTTGTAGACCGCGTCAAATCGGCACTCAATTGCGACCCGAAGTGCCACTTGAAACGACGGCCGAAGTAAAGTGCAACGCCCCGGTTGACCGGCGGCCGGCGGCACTCGGCGCGAAAGGGCTGAAGCGTGCGTAACCGCACGTGCGGTCGGTCTGTTTCGCACATCGGCGTGTCCTCCCCGAGCCGATGCGTTGTTCATCTTGAACTGCGGCGAGTATGAACCGAACGTGCTCCGTCCACGGCAGACGAGCCCCGCGTTTGTCGGCGGCAAGATCGGCCACCGCGGCACGCCGATTGCACAAGATCTTTTAGGGCGGCTGTCGGCTGCCCCAAAAAAGGGTTCGTTCCTCAAGAAAACAAAGGAGCAGGTCATGAAACGCTTCGCTTTGATCGCGGCCCTACTGGGCGCGCTGATCACCATCAGCGCGGCGCCGGCTTCGGCCCGCTACTATTATTATCGACGACCAGTGGCTCGTGTCGTGCTGCCGCCCTACGGCGTGGTGGCGCCTCGCTTGTACGGTCCTCGGGTCTATGCACCGGGCTACTATGCTTACAGGCCTTACGTTTACGGCCCGGCTTGGGGCTACTATGGTTATGGGCCCGGGTGGGGCTATGGGTACGGCCCAGTCTGGGGCTACCGCCCTGGAGCATATGTAGGCATCGGCGTGTATTAGCCACATTCGACGGCACTCGTCGGCCGCACACGCATCCGGACGTCGAGAGCGCAAACGCCGTGGCCTGCCTCCAAGACCATCAGTGGGTTGAGATCCAACTCGACCAGCTCGTGTAATTCGGCCACGAGGGCCGAAACCCTCAACAGCGTTTCTTCGATTGCGGTGATGTCCGCGGCGGAGCGATGGCGATAGCCGTTCAGGATCCTCGCGCCACGGATTTCGCGCACCATTTCGTGGGTGTCGTGGTCGGTCAGCGGATGCAGCCGGAAGGCAACGTCGTCGAGCAATTCGACCAGCACGCCTCCCAATCCAAATCCAATCAAATGGCCAAACGCCGGATCGTGTGTCACCCCGACGAGCGTTTCGTAGCCTCCTCGCACGAATTCCTGAATCAGGGCGCCCGTGGCGTCGGGAGCCGCAAGGGTGACCTGGGTGAATGCGGAGCGGACCGCGTTGTCGCCGTGGACGTCGAGCACCACACCGCCGATATCCGATTTGTGCAACGCCCTTAACGAGACGACCTTTACCACCACGGGGCCGCCGATCCGCTTTGCCGCAGCGACGGCTTGCTCGGCATCAAACACCATTTCGCATCGTGGCACGCGGATGCCGAATGCGGAAACAACGTCAAGGGCCTCCGACGGCGTGAGCCATCCGCCCGCCGGTGCTAGTCGATCGATCGCCCGTTCGACCGTCTGGCGCGCTTCATCCACGCGGAGATCAGTGAAAGCCCCAACGCGACCCTCAATGCCACGCCGCCACTCGCCGTAATGTGTCGCCTGCGCCAAGGTCGCGGCCGCCGCCTCGGGAAAACGATACAGTGGAACCTGAGGGGCATCGGATTGGATGGTCGGCACGTCCGCGGTTTCCATGAGTACGCCCAGGAGCGACTTGTTGCGCTGACAGCCCGCGGCCGTTTCCTGAACGGCTTCAAGAATAGGACCGCTTGTTGCTTCGATCCTCGGGACATAGATCACGATCACCGAATCGACTTCATCGGATTCGAGTAAGCGGCGTAGGCATTCGCGGTACTCGCCGGCGTCGACAGTGCCGATCAGGTCGATCGGGTTGCGCACGCTTGCTTCCGGCCTGAGCAACCGCCGTAGCGACGCTTGCAAATCGCTCGACAGCTCCGGAACCGATAGCCCTTCTGCCTCGAGCGCGTCGGCACACAGCACGCCCGGTCCGCCGGCGTTGGTGAGCACGGCGACGCGTTGGCCGCTAGGCAACGGCTGGCAGGCCAATAGGGCAGTCACGTCGAACCATTCCGTCAGCGAGCGTGCGCGAATTATGCCCGTCTGACGAAACAACGCCTCGGTCGCGGCGCTCGGGCTGGCCAGCGCTGCCGTGTGGCTGCCGGCCGCGCGCGAGCCGGCCGCCGTGCGGCCCACCTTGAGGGCCACGATCGGCTTGTGCCGGCTGATCCGTCTTGCGAGTGGCAACAATGCGCGTGGGTCCTGAAAGGATTCGAGATAGAGCGAGATCACGTTCGTGGCCGGGTCGTTTTCCCAGTACCGAAGAAGGTCGTTCTCGCCCAGGTCGGCCTTGTTGCCGACCGAAACCAAGCTCGACAGGCCGATGCGTTCGCGCCGCGCGTAGTCGGGAATCACCACCCCTAAGGCGCCGCTCTGAGTGCAAATCGCCACCTTGCCTCGCAGTGGAAAAAAGGGCGAGAACGTACCGTTGAGCCGTATTGCCGGGTCAGTGTTGAGCACACCCACGCAGTTCGGCCCCACCATTCGGGTCTCCGAGCGCCGCAAGATTTCCAGCAGATCGAGCTCGCCCGCCGCTTGCCCAATCTCGGAGAATCCCGCCGAGATCACCACCAGGCCGGGAATCCCCCGCTGTACACATTGGCGGACGACCGACGGGACGCATGCCGCCGGCACGGCGACGATTGCCAGGTCGACCTGCTCGGGCAGATCGAGCACCGAGGCATACGAGCACATTCCCTGGATCGCCTTGGCATTCGGGTTCACGGCATAGAGCTTGCCAGTGAAGCTTTCGAGCAGGTTGCGGAACAGCTTGCCCGACATCGTTTCGGGGTCGCGCCCCGCTCCGACCACCGCCACCGAGCGCGGACAGAGGATCATCCGAATCGAATCGCCCGGCCCCGTGGCAGAAGGCTTGGCCACCGACTGTGGATGGCTTGGTGAGGCCATCACTTCGCTCCTATTCGGCTGTGCCCGGGCAATTCGGAGCATACCGGACGCCAGTAAGTGTCGACATTGGCCTGAATCTGGCCGATCAGATCGTCGCGACGAGTGGGTTCAAAAAGGTGACGGAAGCGCCGCTGTGGCTGGAGGTACTCGGCGACGGGCTTGAAATGGTTGGGTACATAGGTGTGCCGCACACTTCCATGGACCGCTTCTTTGAGCGGCCAGATGCCCGATTCCACCGCCAGGCGGGCGACTTCGAAGCCGATTTCCGGATGGAAGCCCCATCCCGTCGGACAGACCGCCAGGCCGAGGAATAGCTTTGGCCCGGTCAGCAAAAGTGCTCGGTGGACCTTTTCCGCCAGGTCGACCGGCTCGTTGGGAGAGACAGTGGCCACGTACGCTGGATGGTGGGCGCGCCAGATCTCGAAAATATCCTTTTTGGGTCCCAGCACGCCCTCGGGCGCCGTGCTGGTCTGGGACCCCAGCGGCGATGCCGCCGATGTCTGAAAGCCAGTGTTGCCGTAGGCCTCGTTGTCGTAGCAAAGATACCAGAAATCGAGTCGGCGATGAATTGCCGCCGACGTCGACGAAAGACCCATGTCGTAGGTCGAGCCGTCGCCCGCCAGCACGAGCACCTTCAGGTCATCAGCCTCGCTGAGCCGCCCCTTGGCGCGCAGGACATCGAGCGCGTCGCGAATGCCTTGGGCGCTGGCCGCGGCGCCGCCCATCGTGGTGTAGAGCCAGCTCGATCGCAACGGTGTAAAAGGATAGGCCGCCAGAAGGGTCATGCAGCCGGCCGCGTCGACGACAACCACGTTTTCACCGAGCACTTTGTGCATCTGCCGCAGGATGGCCAGTCCGCCGCAGCCCGCACACAGCGCCGAGCCCGGCGTGATGTACTCGGCAGCGGGCAGGTCTTTGGGGCTCTTATAGAACTCGCGTTGAACTCGCATGGTAATGTGAAGGATGTTGAGCCTTGGGCGAAATCCGCCGAAGGCGGGAAACTTGAACTTAACTCCTATTGGTTGATGCCTGCCAACTGCGATTCTCCCTTGCCCGCCAGGGCCAGCCGGCCTTGCATGCGTTCCCATTCCTGCCGGGTGAAGAGCAACTCCGGTTCCACGTACCCCGCACAGGGCTGCGCCGTTTCCAAGACTTGCAACACGTGATCGAATTCACCGCGGCTGATGTCCTTTCCCCCCAATCCACCGACGAACGACCGCAGCACGGCGGGCGGTCGATCGCAGTTGGCCAGCGACGCGGCGACCTCATGGTAAAGAATTCCGCCAAGGCCTGGCGAGAGGTTCTGGTCGATCACGCCCACGGCGCGCCGGCCGGCCAACGCAGCCATGAGTTGGGCGGCGGGCCAGGGCCGGATCATCCGCGGCCGCACCAATCCGACGCGCCGGCCCTGCGCCCGCCAGCACTCGACGGCGGCCTTGCCCTTGGTCGAGAACGAACCCGCCATCACCAGGACTGTCTCGGCGTCGTCGAGCCGGTAGGCGTCGAGCGGATCATACCGCCGGCCGAAGTGCGACTCGAAATCGGCTGCCGACTCGGCGTACACTTCCAGGGCGTTTCGTGTCGCGTAATGAACCTGGTACCGAAAGAAGCTGTACGCACTGCCGTCGAGCACCGCCACCCCTTGGGCCACCGGCTGTGAGGCGCGAAACACGGGCTGCGTCGGCTCGAAGGGCGGCAAGAACCGCCGCACCTGCTCGACCTCGGGCAGCTCGACCGCTTCGCGGGTGAACGACAAGTGGAAGCCGTCGAGGTTCACCAACACTGGCAGCGACACGCGACGGTCCTCGGCGATGCGGAAGGCCATCAACACCGAGTCGAGCACTTCCTGGCATGTCTCGGCGTGGAGCTGAATGAAGCCCGTATCGCGGGCGGCGAGCACGTCGTTGTGGTCGGCTCCCAGGGTGATCGGAGCCGAAAGACCGCGCGAGACGTTAACCAGTACCAGCGGCACGCGCCAGCCCGCCACGGTATAGAGTGCCTCCATTGCGTAGACCAGGCCTTGGCTCGACGTCGCGGTGAAAGTCCGCACTCCGGTTGCGGCCGCGGCGCCGGCGGCCATCATCATCGAGTGTTCGCTGTCGAGAGTGACGAATTTCCCGCGCATTGGACCGCGGGCGAACCATTCGGCCAGGGTCTCGATAATCTCCGTTTGCGGCGTGATGGGGAAGGCAGGCACATAGTCGACCTCTGCCAACCGCGCACCCCATGCCGCTGCCGCGTTACCCGTCAACAGCTTATTCACCATGATCGGACCTCCCGCTTGGCGCCGATGGCCTCCAGTGGGCAAACCTCACGGCAGATCATGCAACCTTTGCAATGGTCGTAGTCGATCAAGGGATAACCTTCATGATCCAGGGCGATGCTACCGTCGGGACAGGCGACGAAACACAGTCCACAGCGGGTGCAGCGGTCGAAATCGACCACCGGCCGCTCGACGCGCCACGAGCCGGTATGAAGTTGTTGAGCGTTGCCGCCCGTGATAATACTGGGTGCAGCGCGGAAAGGGGGTTCGAACGGCAATCGGCAGACCTCGGCGGCGGCGGGCGGGGGCGACAAGTGGAACTGGATCGCGGGCAATACGGCGAAGATGGCTTTGGCCAGTGCGACATTGCAGGAGATGACGTCGTCGGCCAGCCCCAACTCTCCGAGTTCCTCGCGCACCGCCTCGCACAACCGCTCGATGGTGGCGCACGCAGTAAGCCCGGCCGCGACGGCGCCGAGACCGGTGCTCAAGGCCGAAGCCTTGCCCAGGGCATCGAGGGTTCTCCCCGTGACATCGAGCGCCACCAGCGGGCTGGAAATGCCGTACTTTGCGGCCAATCGCTCGTCCGCCTGGGCATTGACGAACACGGCAGACGCCGTTTCCTGTCCGGCGAGCACGCCCGCGGTTGGGTCGGACAGCAAGGCTTCGTCGCCGACGATGATCAAGTTGGGCTGGTCGATCACGCCCCGCTCCAGGATGGGCGCGTCGTCGATGCGTGTAAAGGCGGTGACGGCGGCGCCGCGGCGTTCGGCGCCGTAAACGGGCGAGTCCTGGACTTGCCAGCCCGACAGGAAGGCCGCGGTGCCGACGATTCGGCTCGCGGTCTTGACGCCATGACCTCCCCGGCCGTGGAAGCGAATGCGAATCATAAATCGACCATGTCCCAAATTACGCGGTTCTTACGGCCCCTACCGCGCGCTACTCGCCCCTTCACTCCATTGTTACGTTGTCGCAAATGACGTGCCGGCCCTGAGCGAGCGGAGGACGGAAGCAAGCCGCACGCGAGTGTTTGGAGTCTGTGCCCAGCTCGCCAGTCAGTCGTCGCCCCACCGGGACCAGCCCGAGACAAGCCCGCCGGAGGCGGCTGGCCGCGTGAGGTATTACCGGCCGCCCACGCTCGAAAGTGTGCGAAACTGTCACGCGCTGTGCCGTTGGGCGCGCCCGGCCGGCGCTAGACTTCGATGGGATTTACGGCCAGACACCGCGCTCCATTGCCACACGGGCGACCCGCTCGATCGCGACGACTGTCGCTGCAGTCCGTAAGTCGACCTGGTGGGAACCAGCACCCTGATTGGGCCGAGCGGAGTTCAGTGCCCGCCAGCGCTCGACGACCACGTCGACGCCGCGGCGCATTTTCGTTTCGAGCTTCTCGTTCACTTGTGCCTCGTCCCATTGCTCATTTTCAATGTTCTGCACCCACTCGAAATAGCTCACGGTTACTCCCCCGGAGTTGGCCAGGATGTCGGGTAACACGGGAATGCCGGCTCGAGCTAGGATTTCGTCGGCTGCCGGTGTCGTGGGCCCGTTGGCGGCCTCGCAAATCAGCTTTGCGCGCACGCGGCCGGCGTTGTCACGGCGGATCTGGTTCTCCATCGCGGCTGGAACCAGGATCTCGCATTCGAGTCCCAGCAATTCGTCGTTGCCGATCGTACGGGCGCCGGCCAATCCAACGACGGTGCCGTGCTTGTTCTTGTGGGCGATTGCGTCGTGGGGATCGATTCCCTCGCGCCGGACGATACCACCTTGGGAGTCGCTCAGGGCCACGATGACTGCGCCTTGCTCGTGAAACAGACGGGCTGCCACGGCGCCAACGTCGCCAAATCCCTGCACAGCCACGCGGGTGCCACGGATTTCGCCCACGCCGGGGACGACGCCGAGCTCCAGCAGGCGTTCGGTCGCGTTCAGGCAGCCTCGTCCCGTAGCCTCACGGCGGCCGAGCGAACCGCCCAAATCGATCGGCTTGCCGGTAACGATCGGGCGGTTGTTGAGGCCGGGGTGCATGATGTCGTAAGTATCATAGATCCAGGCCATCGTCTGTTCGTTGGTGTACAGGTCGGGCGCCGGGATGTCGGTGTTTGGGCCGATATTGTCGCCCAAGTCCGCGATGTAGCGACGCGTGATCCGTCGCAGTTCAGTTTCGCTGAGCTGTTTGGGATTGCAGACCACACCCCCCTTGGCCCCGCCGAAGGGAACGTCGATCAAGGCGCATTTCCAGGTCATCCAGGCCGCCAAGGCTCGGACCTCGTCTTCGGTTACCTCGGGGTGGTAGCGAATACCCCCCTTGCCCGGCCCCCGAATCCGGCTGTGCAACACGCGATAACCCGTGAAAAGTTGCACCGAGCCGTCGTCCATTTCCACGGGGAAGCTGAGCGTGATTGTCCGGGCCGGCGACTTGAGGAATTCGACCAGGCCATGCTTCAACCCGGCCAGGTGTACCATCGCGTTGTCGAATTGCGTTCGACCGATGTGGTAGGTGTTGAGGTCCTCGGTCCCCGTCGGATCAATGGCAGGTAGAGATTTGGGATTCATGGGGAATGTGCCGCTCAGACGCGGTCGTAAAGGACCACGATGATCACGTCGGACGGTGGAAAATCGCTTTTCGACAACCCGGTGGCTTGAGAGACCGACGGTTGGCTCTGCGGCGCGATGTTGCCGAACACATGCAAGACCGCCGCGTCGGATTCGACGAGCCAGGTATTGACTTCCTCTTCCAATGCCGCCAGGTCGTTCTCGACGCCTTTGAAGATCTTGATCTGTTTCAAGGTTGGGTCTCCATATCGAGGTGAATACCAACGCCATCCTGACTCTTTTTTCCGAATAAGCGCACCACTATCCTAACAGAATCATTCCCGACGGCCATCGCCACCCTCCTCGCCACAAAGAGTAGGGACACCTGCACCCCAACGTGGCTGCTGACGAATCTCAGGGCTTGTCGAGCGCCTCCAACTCCTGCTGCAACGCCGGCATTATGGCCTCCAGCTCTGCGGAGAGCTTGGAGCGCCGTTTCAAGTCGCCCAAGGCGTCGAGGGCGGCGACGAGCAAGGTCCGTCGTTCAACGTCGTCTTCGAGCGAGTCGCCAAGCTCTTGCACGTGCGCCACGCAAAGCGTGATCTGTCGCGAGAGGAAATCGTCGCGATCCTGTGCATACTCGCGAACCTCGGGGTGCTCGCGCACCTCGTCGTCGTAGGCCTGCCGGGCCAGCTCAAGCCACGGCCAGGCATTCTTCCACCGGTCCTGACTCTCCTCCGCAAGACCTAGATTCAAATACACCTTAGCCAGGGCGTGGCGGAACTCGGGGCGGTTAGGGTGCGCCGCAACGATCGCTTCCAATTCATGCCGCGCCTTGTCGAGCGCGTTGAGGCACGCGTCGGTATTGCCTGAGCGCTGCTCGATACTGGCCATCTGGTTCCAGGCCGCTGCCAGATTGCGACGATAGTCGGCTTTAAGCGGGTCGATGGCGATCAGCTCTTGGAACGACCGAAAGCTCTGTTCGATCGGTTGGCGGGCTTTGTCGACATCCCCTGCCTGCAACAGGGCGCCCCCCAGGTCGAGACAACTGCGGGCCAGCTCGAAGCGATCGAGGACACGTGTGAATGCCGCGACCAGTTTTTCCAACCCGCTGCGCGCCGCCGCGAGCTCGCGCTTCGCCTCTTCGCCTTCGTGGGATAAGAGGAGCAGCTTTCCGAGTTCCAAGCGCGCCGTCGCCAGCCGCAACTTGTACTCGGAGACGTCGGGCGCTCGGGCCGAAAGCGCCTCGAATCGCGACCTGGCCGATTCGAAGGCCAAGCGTGCGGCGTGGAGGTCGTCGCGCTTTTGGGCCAGCCGGCCGCCGTTGAGGTCGATCGCTCCTCGCAGCAATTCGATCTCCGGCTCGCCGTCGGTCGCGGGAACGAGCTGCGAAAGCAAGTGGATTGCATCCTGGAGTGAAGTCGATGCTTCCTCAATGCGTCCCCCATTACTCTCGACCAAGGCGAGCTGATTACAGGTCCGCGCCATCAACACCTTCGCCGGGCCCGATAGCGGCGCCTCGCCAACACGGGTGGCCTCGATCTCTTGGCAAGCTTGTTTCAACAGCGCCGGGTCGTTGTTGTCTTCGCCCTGCAAGTAGCAAGCATGGGCAAATTCGAGGTGCAATGAACGGTCGGCCGGTTGTTGATCGAGCAGCTCCCGATACGTGGAGACGGCCTGAGCGAAATTGGCCCGATTGGCGTCGACCTTTCCAAGCTCGTTGTCGAGTTGGGCCAGCCGAGAGTCGACCTTGGCTAGCCGACTGCGCAGTGGCACAGCGCCCGGCTGCTGGGAGAGCAGTCTTTTCAGGACGTCGCGGGCTTCCTGGTACTCAGCCAGCGCCTCCTGCGGTGAGCCGATATCGTGGACGATCGCGGCGATCGCCAGGTGAGCGTCGGCCAGTTCCTCTTGCAACTGGGGATCGTCCGATCGGGCGGTGACAAAATCGCGGTAGTACTTGAGCGCCGTCCGCAGCAACGATTCCTGTGCCTTGTGCATGCCCGGCTTGCGCAAGAACGGATTGCCGCTGGCCTGGTCGAGCAATTCGTGGACGGCACGATGTGCCTGTTCGAAGTTGAATTCGGACCGCTCGTTGGCCGCTTGCAGTTGCTGATTCTTTTCGCGCAGCAACCAGGCCGCCAAACTCGTCGCGACGGTGGCCACGACAATCGTTGCCGCGGCGCCGGTGAGCAGCGTCCGATGGCGTTTTGCCCACCGGCGCAGGCGTACCATCATAGGTTCGTGCCAGGCGCTCACTGGCTCGTCGGCCAGCCAGTGCTCAATATCGGCCGCGAGTTCCAGTGCCGTTTGATAACGCCGGCTCGGTTCGAGGTGCATCGCCTTGAGGCAGATGGCTTCGAGTGCGGGAGGCACGTCGGCGGCGACCTGGCGCGGCGGCGGAAACTGCCCCGCGCTGACAAGCTCGATGGTCTCCATGACCGTGCTTGCTTCAAATGGGAGGCGACCGGTGAGCAACGTGTACAGGATCGCGCCCAGGCTATAGATATCGCTGGCCGGACCAACGACGTTCCACTTCCCGAGCGCCTGTTCGGGACTCATATAGGCCGGCGTACCCTTGGTCGTTCCTTGTCGCGACTGGTTCAGTTCGTCTGCCGCCGGCGGCCGGATTGGTTCGTCGTCGGCCTGCACCCCTTCGTCTTGCGTAACGACCGGCTTGGCCAGCCCCCAATCGACGACCAGTGTCTCGCCATAGCGTCCCAGCATCACGTTGGCGGGTTTGAGATCGCGGTGGATCACGCCCCGGCTGTGCGCGAAGGCGGCCGTCTCACAGACCACGAGGAAGCTGCGCAAGAGCTTCTGCAGCTCGAGTACCTGTTCGCCCGGTTCTCGCTTTTCCCGGCCGCTGTGAAAGCGATCGATTGCGTCGGCCAGTGGTTCCCCGCGAATGAACCGCATCGCGTAGTAGGGCCTTCCCTCGCGCCCAAGTCCGAAACCATAGACGGGCACGACGCCCGGGTGTTCCAATCGTCCGGTGATTTCCGCTTCCAACTCGAATCGGTGGCGGTTATCACTGCTGGCAAGCGATTCGTCTTTAATGAGCTTCAGCGCGACTTCACGATTCAATTCGGTATCTTCGGCCACGAAGATCCGCCCCAGGCCGCCGGCCGCATGGAACCTGAGCGGCCGATAGCGGCCCGCATCGATGGCTTCCACGTCCGGCGCTGTCTTATTCGGCTGCTCAGCACGAACTTCGAACGCCGGCGTGAATGGTCGATCAAGCGGAATGGTCTCATCGACGGTATTCGCTTTATCGTTCATCATGGGTTCCTGCGGCTCGCAGATCTCGCCCCGGCCACTTCAGCTCGTCCATGCCGCGCCACCGTGATTGATGGCTGCCACCCAGGAGCAGTTTCCGTGCCAACATTGCGCCCGACTTGCCACCCTCGGTCGAACCGCGTAATTGCCTCCGACGAAGGCGGCACCGGCGCGCGGATCGGCGCGCAGGTGTGCGATCGCGTCCCACCGGCAGGTAGGTCCCGGCCGGGTCCCATTGAGCCTTTCGCGGAATTTCAATGGCAACTGGATCATCGAAGAGGATGCCGACTCCATTGACACGGGTATAAGTGCCTATCCTGGTGCTCTTTCATCGGAATTGATCGATGGCCAGCCCTGCATTGCTAGTTTTGGAAGAACCTGACGTGTACTTCTCGGGAAGTAAGCCTTCTGCGTGCCAGTCGTCAAGCGGCGCGGGCGCGTTCCTGGACCAATTCCGCGATTACCGTCTGTTGGAAACGCTGGGCCAGGGTGGGATGGGTACTGTCTTCAAGGCCCTCCACACCCGGCTGGACAAGATCGTGGCCCTCAAGGTCCTGCCCTCGGACCGCCTGCGCGACCCGCAAGTCGTGACGCGTTTCGAACGCGAAATGAAGGCCGTCGGCAAGCTGGAACACCGGCGGATCGAGCGCGCACTCGATGCGGGCGTCGAAAACGGAAAACACTATCTGGTGATGGAGCACGTCGAGGGCATTGATTTGGCGGAACTTTCCCGGCAGCTTGGCTTGGCCGAGAAACAGATACGCACCATGCGATTCCTCGTCAAGCCTGGCGCCAAAGGCGGCGATGTCGAGGTTGGGATGCAGGACGTGAGCTATCCTTTGCGTTGAATCGGAATCACGCCGTCCCAGTCGGCGGGGGGTGTGTGGTCGTGCTGGAGGATGAAAGTCAGCAAGAGGTCCTTGCCGCGGTCCCCCGGGGGCACCAGGTGCAGCCGCTGGTAGGCCGCATCCCATTCGCCGCCGAGAAACGCCGATAACGCGGCTTCGTACTGCAAGAGGTGTTCGTCGCTGTGTTGCGTGTCACCCTGGGCCGGCGGCAGCAACTCGCTGACCATCACCGGCGTGGCCAACCCGTAAGGCTTGACCAGCGCCAGCCTGCGGCAGCGCGCCACCTCGGGCCGCATGCGTTCCTTGACGATTCGGGCGGTCGCTTCGTCGATCAGGATCGGAACGCGCAGGATTCTCGTCAACCCCTCCAAACGCGACGCCAGATTGGCGCAGGGTCCAAAAACGGTCACCTTCGCCTGGTCCTGGCTGCCGATCTGTCCGGCGACCGCATGGCCCGTGGCAATGCCGACGCCGGCCATGAACCCGTGCAGGGGATTGTCGGGGCGGCGCGAAAGATCCTCGAACGTCTCGCGGATGCCCAGCGCCGCCAGGCACGCCTGGGGAATGTCGTCGTCGTTCGACAGCGGCCAGCCCCAGAAGCCCATGGCACAGTCGCCGAGAAAATCGGCCACCACGCCCCCGTGATCGAGGATGCAGCGCGACATCACCCCCAGGGCCCGGCTGACCCGTTCGAGGATGAGCAGCAAGCCGTTGGAAGCCGCCTCGACTTTGCCGGAGAAGCCTTGCAGATCGCAGAACATCACCGTGACCTCGGTTTCGCGAGGCAGGAGCGCCTTTTCGGGCTCGGTCGTGGTCAAGACCCGCAGGACGCTGGGCGAGAAGAAGTGACCGAGCACGTTTTGCCGGTGCTGCAAGCTTTGTACTTCCATTAGCGAGCTGAGGATTGTCGCCACCAGCTCGGTGAATTTCACGTCTTCGTCCAGATCGCCGGCTTCGGGCGACGCGCGGTCGAACGACACCGAGCTGGGCATCAACTGCCCGGTGACGTAAAGGCCCAAGCCCCCACAGGCATCGCCGCGCAGTGGTGTGCAGAACGCCCAGTCGAACTTGTTGCGCATCGTGAACGGTTCCGACGCAGAATCGCGATCGGGGGACCAGACATGGACCACGCTTTTTTTCAGGTTGACGATGGCCTCAAGCGCCAGCCGCCGGCTGGGCTGGACTTCGCCACCGCTTGTGAGCCGATGGTCCGCGTAGAGTGTCCTGACCTGGAGACGCTCCCCCTCGGTTTCGGCGGACACGACCGCGATGGCGTCGGCCCGCCGAATTCCTTCCAAGAGCAGGTTCACCGTTTGCACGTAGAGTTCGGCGCGGTCGGTGACTCCGGCGATGACGTGCGACAAGTGCCCCAGTACATCAATGCGGCGGGGCGCGTCGCGAAAGGCAATTCCCTGAAGCTGCTCGATGCCAATCGAATACGACTGGGCCAATTCGTGTTCATGCACGGACGAAGGCTCTTGCCCTGTGCTCAGCGTGAAAACGGTCTCGCCGATCACGAAGCAGTCGCCATTTTGCATCGTAAACGCCTCGGTTTCACGGCCATGGAAGAAAATGGGGTTGCCGGCGGCTGGCAAACGTTTCACCCTCAGCCGCTCCCCTTCCAGCAGCAACTCGGCGTGCCGACCAGATAGCCAGTGTTCCCAAGGGACGGCCCAGACCTGCGGGTCTCTGCCCACGATAACGGTCTTCTGCGGCGGGAGTTTCCGCTGCCAGCGGTGCTCGCGATTTTCGCATTCGGCGATCAGGTCGGCCATGTGACGGTCGGTTGGTTTTGCGGTGAAGTTGTTCGTGAATCACGTGTAATTGAGCTAACGTTTTGCCGACATCGCCGACGCACTGGTTCCGGTGCTCGTCGATGAGGTGCTGCTCTCCGCCATTCCAGCCAGGTGAAGAAGGAAACGGCGCGGACTTTCCGGCGCATTGAGCCGCAACAAGACGTAGCACCACAGCGCAGTAAGGATCAACACCACCAGGGCCAGCGCGACCAGGCCGCCGAACAGGACCAGCCTCCACAATCGATGTAAAGGGGCCAGCACCGCGCGCCGCGACTCCTGGATCAGGATTGTCCAGCCGCTGTCATATTCGTGGCCATGGCCGCGGGCGATAAACACAGGCTGGGCCGAGCAGAGCCAATATTGGGATACCGACGGCTCGAAGGGGTCTTGGTACGAGTCGAATTGTCCATCGCCGCGCCCCCGCGGGATATCTTCGTCTGGGTCCACTTGTTCGTCCGCCCGCGTCGTCGCGTGCCTCTGGCGGACCTTTTCAAGTTCCGCAACCATCGACGTGTCGAGGTAATGGCGCCGGAATTCGGGAGCTTCGTCGTCGAGGCCCGGGTGTTCGATCAGCAGTCCCGGTTTCCCGGTTTCGTCGGGCCGCAAGTCGATTAGGGTGGCGAATTGGTGCCGCGCGCCGACGAACTCGGCGAACCGCCCCAGGTCGGCCTCCATGACCAATACACCCAGCGGGCGGTGATCGTTGGTGGCCGAATCGTGGATCGGAGCGCTGAAAGCGACCGAGAGCATGTTGCGGGGCTTGCTCAGATAAATGTTCGATCGATGCGCGGCAGCGATCGGCGGAGGAGGATCGTCACTCGGCGCCAGGTCATGGCCGCTACCATGAAAGTAGTCGCGGTAGCCGAAATACTGGCCGATCATGCTCGGATTCGGCGGGCTGATGGCTTGCAAGTATCCCTTGCGGTCGATCACGCACCACAATGGCACCGCGGTGGCGCGCGAGAACTGGGTATTCCACGATTCGTGCCGCTTTTCCAACCATTTCTGCAACCGCTGGTGCGCGTCGTCCTGATCCGTCGACGGTTCGAGCTGTGCCAGCGCGCTGGTCAGTATCCGATCGTTGGCCTCGCGTTCGAGAATCCGCCAGCGTTTGTCGACTTCCAGTCCGAATCGCGAGGCGACGAAATGCGCGGCGAAGCTGTTGCTTTCCAGAGTCCTATCGACCAGTTGCGATTCGCCCGTCGCGAGCGTGGCTTTGACCAGCCAGAAAGCGATCGCCGCCATCACCAGTACGACGGCCGCGGGTCCGAGCGCGCCCAAGAGCAGCAGCGGGCGTTGCGAGCGCCGTGTTTCGCGCAGCGCCAGGGCGTCGAGCACGGCCTGAACGTTGGCGAAGCGGTGCTTGGGGTTCGTCGCCAGGCAATGATCGATGATCGAAACCAGCGCCGAGTCGATGCGTGGCACGCGGCGGTGCTCGGTGGGCCTGGACGCCGTCCGCAAGTGGTGGCGGTATGCTTCCAGCCGCATCTCGATCGTCTCGCGGCTCGACAATTCCGAGAGCGACGCGTCACTCAGGTAAGGGGCCTTGCCGACGACCATCTGGTAGAGGATGGCCCCCAAAGCGTAGACGTCCCAGCGCACGTCGGGAACGGCTTGCGGATCGGCCTGTTCCGGCGCCATATAGAAGAACGTGCCTAGCGACGGAGCCTGCTCATGGCTCAAGCGTGATTGCCCGAAATCGGCCAGCCGCGGCTTCCCATCTTGGTCGAGCATGATGTTGCTGGGCTTGAGGTCACAGTGCAAGACACCCTTTCCGTGGGCGTGGACCATGCCCAAGGCGATCTCGCGAAACAGCCGGACCGCCTCGCCCAGGGGCAGCGCACCCTGGTGCAGTAGGTCCGCCAGGGAACCAAACGGCATGTACTCCATCACGAAGTAGGGTGGATCGGCGTCCCAGCCGACTTCGAGCAATTGGACGACATAGCGGTCAGTGAACAGGAACCTTAGCTTCTCGACCTCGCGCGCCATGCTCGACCAGTCGAGCCCACCCCGTCGGCTGTAGAACTTGATCGCCACTTTGCGGCCACTGTTACAGTTGACCGCCGACCAGACCTCACCGAAAGCCCCGCGTCCGACGAACTGTTCCTGTTCGTAGCCCGGCACCTTCAGCGGTGGACGCAACCGGCGCAGGCTGAGCTCCGCCCCGCGCTTCCGGACTTCTGGCCCCATGAGTGGGGTGTTTTCCTGGATTGTTTGAAAATCGTCCATGTTGTTCGCAATGTGAATGCAAAACGCGTGCCGGGTGGTTTCGCCGCGGCCGGCTCAAGCGACATTTTCGCGTTTTTCGCCATTGTAGGGCATCCAACGTCACAGACCGCGCGGCCATTTCCGCAAAACAGCGCATGCGCGCCATCCCGCACACTGCCTGGCACACTTTCCGGCAGATTCGGCCGATTTTTTCCCGGGTCCATGCGCTGGTACGGCTTTTGCTCTTACTTTAGTTTATCAAACAAAACCCAGCCAACCCGCACATTCGAGAACGAACATGCCAAAAAGCATTCTTGTTGGCCTCGACGTTTCGCCCTACGCCGCCGCCGCCGTTGAGCTGGGGATCGAATGGGCACGGCGTTTCGACGCCTTATTGGTTGGACTTGGAATCATCGATCAGCCGACGATCTGCAAGCCGGAACCGGTACCCATTGGAGGCATGGCCTACAAGGAGCCTCGCGACCAGCGCTTGCTGGCCGACGCGCGGCGCACCGTGGAACGTCTGTTGGAAACCTTCTCTTTACGTTGCGCTGAGGCAGGTGTCTCGAGCAAGGTCCTGGAAGACGTCGGCCTGCCTGCCGAGCAGATCATGCTCGAAGCCCAGCGGTACGACCTGATCCTGCTGGGCCAACAAACGCATTTTCACTTTGAGACACAAGCACGGGCAGATGAAACGTTGCGCAACGTGGTTAAGCACTGCCCACGTCCGGTCGTGGCGGTCCCCGATCAACCGCGTGTCGGAAAAACCCTGGTCGTGGCCTACGACGGCAGCCTTCAGGCCGCCCGCACCTTGCAGGCATTTCAGGGCGTGGGACTGGATGGCTCGCAGGACGTTCACATCGTTTGCGTTGACGCCGACCACATCCAGGCGGCACGCCAGGCGGAACGGGCGTTGGATTTCCTGCGTTTTCATGGCATCTCTGCCTACGCTCATCCGATTGCCACGACCGACCCGCCGGCCGAGGTGATTCTTGAACAGCTCACACGCCTCGACGCCGGTATGCTGGTGATGGGAGCCTACGGCCGGCCCGTCTTGAAGGAGTTTTTCTTCGGCTCCGTCACCAGGTCCATTCTTGAAAAGAACACGGTGCCCTTGTTCTTGTACCACTAATTGGTTTCGGGCGGCACATTGCTTGTTTCCAGCACGAGCAGGCACGTTCGAACCGCAAGGCCTTGAGGCGCCTCGAGATCGCCCCGGCAGGCTTCCAACGGGCTCAAGAGAAGGCGCAGCGACTCCAACTGACGGCGGGCTTCGCGATCGGCTTCAAGACGCTGGGCCACGCGCCGGTGTTCATCGTCATCCACCGCCCGCAGCAGGTATCCGAGCAACTCGTCAACCATCACTATTCCTCTTCCGGGTCGTGGTGCGACTTCCGCCATGCGGAGTGCAACTTGACCAATGCCATATGCATCCTCGACTTGACCGTACCGAGTGGCACCTTCAGAATCTCGGCCGCCTCCTGATATTTCAGCCCTTGGAAGTAAATTAAGAGCACGACCTGCCGTAGATAGTCGGGCAAGTCCTTGACGGCCTGGCGAGCCCAGTCGGCTCGCTCCTCGTCGGAGAGCTGCCTGAGCGGCTGGGGCATCGCGTCGTGCAACAGGTCGAGCAATGTTCCGGCCTCGGTTTCGTCGTGTTGCACGTCGAGACTCACGGTGTGCCTCCGGCCGGCTTTGCGCAAGGCATCGATCGCCAAATGGATGGCGATGCTGTAAATCCAAGGTCGAACCGGCCGGCCCTGCTCGTACGAGTCGATTTTCTGGTGCAGCCGAAGGAACGTCGACTGAAACACCTCCTCCGCGAGGCTGGCGTCGTGAGTGTAACGGTAGAGATAACTGTACAAAGCGCGCTCATAGCGATGCACCAACTCGCGGAACACGTCATGCTCGCGCGAACCGCGATATCGCAGCACCAACTGTTCATCGCTGAAATCCGCCAATGCCCTCGGGCTTGCCGAAGGCGGCTCGGTTGCACCCTTACTCATTTTCTACGCTCGCGCTTGGAAAAGGGTCTCGAATTACCGTAATCGCTGGTAAGGTGCAGATTGCGTGCCAAACGAGTGCGGCGTTTCTTCCTCCGGCACCGTCATATTCCCATTCGCGAGAGAGCGTCAACGACGCTCCCGACAGAGCCGAAAAGTGTCGGGTGCGAGTCTTCGAAATGCTGCGCCGCCTCGCCCAGGCGCTTGACGATCGAGTCGGAAGACCTTTCGCGCTGGAGAGAACCGCTACTGACTGCACGACGTGCCGTTTCAGCCGAGACCTCGTCGGCGTCGGCCAGGGCCCGCGCCACCAGGCCCCTAAGTTCCGAGGCTGAGTCGCCGGCGGCCAGTAGCCGGTCGAGTTCGAGGAGCGTGGCGCGAAGGTGCAGTAATTCGTCAGGCATCGAGCTATTCCTTCCGTCGCGATGGATGTCTCTTCAGCAAGTCATCATAGCGCACGATTATGGTTTAGACAAACGTCGTCAGCACGGCCGCGCCCTGCACGCGACCCTCACGCAGCGCACTGAGGGCCTCATTGGCCTTGGCAAGCGGGTACGGTTCGACCACCGTACGCACGGGCACTCGTCCGGCAAGATCTAAGAACTCAATTCCGTCGCGCCGCGTCAGGTTGGCCACCGAACGGATTACCCGCTCACCCCACAGAATTTCATAGGGAAACGAGGGGATATCGCTCATATGAATGCCCGCGCAAATCACAACGCCACCTTTGCGTACCATCCGCAACGCGGCGGGCACCAGCGTACCCACCGGAGCGAAGATGATCGCGCCATCGAGATCTTCCGTTCCTCGCTCGTTCGATCCGCCTGCCCAGACCGCCCCCAGCTTAAGGGCGAACTGCTGCGCCTCGGCATCGCCGGGGCGCGTGAATGCGAATACCTCACGCCCCTGGAAGACGGCCACCTGCAATAGGACGTGGGCGGCGGCACCGAAACCGAAAAAGCCCAGCCTTTTCGCGCCACCGGCCATGACCAGCGAGCGATAGCCGATCAGGCCGGCACACAACAGCGGCGCCGCATGGACGTCGGAAAACCCCTCGGGAATCGGAAAACAGTAGCGTTGGTCGGCCACCGCGTACTCTGCGTAACCGCCGTCCAATTGATAGCCGGTAAAGCGAGCCTCGTCGCAGAGGTTCTCCTGCCCCGATCGGCAATAGCGGCACTCTCCGCAAGTCGAACCGAGCCAGGGCACGCCCATTCGGGTGCCCAGCGCCGTGCCGGTTACGTTCTTGCCCACCGCGGCCACTGTTCCGACGATTTCGTGTCCTGGAATCAGCGGCAGCTTCGGGAATCTCAAATCGCCATCGACCACGTGCAGATCGGTGCGGCAAACGCCGCAGGCCGAAACCCGCAAGAGCAATTGGCCCGCCGCGGGCTGCGGCACTTGCACGTCAGTGAGACGCAGCGGCCGACCCGGGGCATCGAGGATCATGGCTTTCATGCACGCGGTCCTATCATTCCAGAAAACGACCCGACAAGCATCCCAGTGCGGCAGGTTTTCCAAACTGCCATAAGAACTTCTACGGCAGGTTGCAAACCTGCCCCACGACCCGGCGGGGGGTAGGCGTCTCGATCGTTGGTGGAGAATGTATCAGGGATTCTTCACACGACGGTTACGCCCTCCGCCATGAAGGTGCTATTTCCGGCAATCCGATGCTATCGCCGCATAAATCACCAACAAGTTAGACGCCTTCCGCCCGGCGGGCCAGCATCGGCTTACCCTGGGCAATTCATGTGCCGCGGCGCCTCGACGTGTGGTTTTAGTTTGAGTAGTCTGCTTCGACACTAGCCCAAAGCGCAAGCAACGCATGGAAGGCCGTCCCTGCGGTCCATTTTGTCATGCGGTCGACCGTGCGTTTTAGCACAGCGAGGCAACGCATCCGCACACCTCAACCCGCCGGCCGATTGCGTTTCGACCGTTTGCCGCTGAAGCGCTGCAATCTCCTCGAATTGGCACCATTCGTGCAATCATAGAATAAGATATGGAGTCAATTTCGCGACGAGCCGATTTCGGCGAACATCACAGGCGGTCGCCAGAAGGAGAAATCACCATGGACCCGGCTCGAAAGATCATTCAAGCGACACGAGATATTTTCGGCGACCGCCTCGGCGACGTCGAGCATATGGTACGCCAGGATCGTCTTGAACTTTATGGTTGGGAGGAGCCGGCGCATTTGCGTGCGGTCGATCATCGAGTCGAAGCTCAAACTTGAATAGCGAGAATTCGGCCGATGCGGGTCTCGAAGAAGGTGCTAATGCTGTTGGTGTTCGCCCTTATTGTGGCGGCGGGCGGTGTCGTCTGGTTTCGCAACCGGATTGAAGGCCACTCAAACGTGATCCGTGTTTCGGGCAACATCGAAGTCATCGACGTGGAGATGAGCTTCAAGTTGCCGGGACGTGTCGACGAGCGGCTGTTTGACGAAGGCGAGTTGGTGCGGCAAGGCGATGTTGTCGCAAGGCTCGATCAATCGGACCTGGCGGCCGAGGTCGCTGTCCGACGGGCGGAGGTCGAGGCTGCGGCTGCCGCGCTGGCTGAGCTTGAGGCGGGCTCGCGTCCCGAGGAGATCTCCGCGGCCAGAGCCGCCGTCGAGCGCAAAGCATCGCTGCTCGACGAGTTGAAGCATGGCTCGCGTCCCGAGGAAATCGCCGCCGCCGAGGCGCGGTGCGACGCGGCCCAAGCCGACGAGGACTACCTGGAAGACGAGTTCCAGCGCGTCGAACGATTGGCCCCCAAGGGGGCCGCTTCCGCCGAAGACGTGGTTCGTGCCAAAGGGGGTTACCTCGCGGCCGTCGCCAGGCGGAAGGAGGCAAAGGAAGCTCTGAATTTGCTCAAGCAAGGGCCGCGTCAGGAGCAGATCGCGCAGGCCCGAGCCGCTTTGGCCGAGGCAGAAGCCGAGTGCGAATTGATCGAAGCCGGGCCCCGGCGTGAGACGATCGAACAGGCGCGCGCCCGCCTTGCTGAACACCGGGCAGGGCTCGACCTGGCCGAAACGCGGCTGGGTTATGCGACGTTGGTATCGCCGCTCTCGGGTGTCGTGCTTTCGAAGAACATCGAGCCGGGCGAATTCGTCGGTCCCGGCACGCCGGTAATCACGATCGGCGATCTGGAACATGTCTGGCTGCGGGCTTACGTGAACGAAACCGATCTGGGCCGTGTCAAAGTCGGCCAACGCGTCAGCGTGTACAACGACACTTTTCCCGGCAAGGCCTACGAAGGCCGGGTCTCGTTCATCGCTCCCCAGGCCGAGTTCACGCCCAAGACGGTGCAGACCGAAAAGCAACGGGTCAAGCTCGTCTACCGCCTCAAGATCGCGATCGACAACCCGCGGATGGAGCTCAAGCCGGGCATGCCCGCCGATGCCGACATCGTTCTCGAACCTGCCGAGGCCAGGTGATCCATGGACGCGATCCGCACCGATGGACTGACGCGCACCTTCGGCGACGTCACGGCCGTCGACGGTCTCACGATTTGCGTGGCCGAAGGGGAACTATTCGGCCTGGTCGGGCCCGACGGGGCCGGCAAGACGACGACGATGCGCCTGTTGACTGGCACTCTGAGCCCCAGCGGCGGCACCGCTTGGGTGACCGGGCACGACGTTGCCGACGACCCGGAGGCGATCAAGGAAGAAATCGGCTACATGAGCCAGCGGTTCGGCCTCTATCGCGACCTGACGGTGATCGAGAATCTCCACTTCTATGCCGACATTTACGGCGTGCCACGGCGCGGACGCCAGGATCGTATCGACCGTCTCTTGGCCTTCAGCAACCTGACTCCTTTCAAGCGACGGCAGGCGGGCGACCTGTCGGGCGGAATGAAGCAGAAGTTGGGCCTCGCCTGTGCCCTGATCCATACGCCGCGAGTTTTGTTCCTCGACGAGCCAACCTGTGGCGTCGATCCGGTTTCTCGCCGCGATTTCTGGCGAATCTTGCAACAGTTGATTCACGACAAGGTCACGCTCTTCGTCGCGACGGCCTACCTCGACGAAGCCGAACGTTGCCACCGCGTCGGGTTGATTGACCAGGGCAGGCTGCTGGCCTGCGGCACGCCGGAGGAAGTCAAACGGCTGATGCGCGGAACAATTGTCGAAGTCCGTTCGTCCGATGCTCGCCGCACCGCCGCGGTGCTGCGGAGCCGGTTGCCGGCCGGCAGCGTGGCCCTGTTCGGCGACCGTGTGCATGTGGCCCTCGATGAGCGCGGCGCGCACGAGTCCCAGGTGGCCGAGCTGCTCGCCGCGACAGCGGTCGACGTGATCGAAGTTCGCCGCATCGAGCCCTTGCTCGAGGATGTGTTCGTCTCGGTGCTGGCGGGTCAAACGAGGGAGCCCGGCGCATGAGCGGCGACACAAATTCCAAGGCCGCCGCCGTCGAGAACGAGGTCGAGAGCGCCGCCGTCGCCGAGAAGGCCGTCGTCGTCGAGGAACTGGAGAAACACTTTGGCGACTTCGTGGCCGTCAACCGCGTGAGCTTCAGCGTCGACCGCGGTGAGGTGTTTGGTTTTCTCGGTCCCAACGGGGCGGGCAAATCGACCACCATCCGCATGCTCTGCGGCATCCTCGCGCCAGACGGGGGCCGCGGCACGATCGTTGGGTTCGACCTGTTCACCGAGGCCGAACGCATCAAGACTCACATCGGTTACATGAGCCAGCGGTTCTCGCTCTACGAAGACCTCACCGTCGAGGAGAACATCGACTTCTACAGCGGCATCTACCACATCGACCGCGGCAGGCGCCGGCAGCGGAAGGCCTGGGTGCTGGAAATGGCCGGGCTCGACGAACGCCCTCGCGCGCGGGTCTCGACGCTCGCCACCGGCTGGAAGCAGCGGTTGGCGCTCGGCTGCGCGATCCTCCACGAACCGTCGGTCTTGTTCCTCGACGAGCCGACCTCCGGCGTCGACCCGATCAGCCGCCGCCGCTTCTGGGACCTGATCTACGACCTCTCGGGCCAGGGGGTGACCGTGTTCGTGACCACGCACTACCTCGACGAAGCCGAATACTGCCATCGCCTGGGGCTGATCTATCGCGGCGAGCTGATCGCGTGTGGCACGCCCGCGGCGCTCAAGACCGGTTTTGTGCGGGACGGCGTCGCGCGAGATGGCTTCGACGCGCACCCGTCGCTCGAGGACGTTTTCGTCTCCTTGATCGAGGCCCGCGACCGGGCCGAGCAACCGCAAGCCGAGGTGCGGCGATGAAGCTGCAACGAGTTCGGGCGGTTGCGCGCAAAGAGTTCCTGCACATCATCCGCGACCGCCGCAGCCTGTTGTTGGCGGTGGCCCTGCCGCTGATGATGCTGGTCTTGTTCGGTTACGCCTTGAAGATGGATGTTGAAAACGTGCCGCTGGTCGTTTGGGACCAGTGCCAGGCGCCGGCCAGCCGCGAGTTCATCAGCCGCTTTGCCGGCTCGCGGTATTTTTCCTTACGGCATTACGTGCGGAGTTATCGCGAGCTGGAACGCGCCATCGATTCGCGCGAGGCATTGGCTGCGTTGGTGCTTCCCGTTGATTTCGAGCGGCGGCTCGAATCGGGCCGGCCGGCGACGGCACAATTGATCGTCGACGGCAGCGACGCCAACTCGGCGACCTTCGCCCTGGGTTATGCGAATTCGTTGGCCCAGGCCTACAGCGAAGATGTGGCGCTTCGCGAGGTGCGGCGCGGTGGCCCGTTGGCCTTGCGCCTGCCGCTCGATGCCCGGCCGCTGGTCTGGTTCAATGCCGAGCTCGAGTCGCGGAACTTCATCGTGCCGGGGTTGATCGCGGTGATCATGATGGTGATCGCCGCAACGCTCACCTCGCTGACCGTCGCTCGCGAATGGGAACAGGGGACGATGGAACAGTTGATCTCGACGCCGGTCACAGGCTCGGAGCTGATCGTGGGCAAGTTTCTGCCCTACTTCGCGATCGGCATGTTCGACGTTCTGATGGCGGTGCTGATGGGCGAGTTCCTGTTCCATGTGCCGCTGCGCGGCAGCGTGGTATTGCTGTTCGCCGTGGCCGCCGTGTTCCTCGTAGGCGCGCTGTTCCTGGGCCTCTTGATCAGCATTCTGGCGAAGACCCAGACGCTGGCGAGCGAACTGGCGATGCTGGCCACGCTACTGCCGGCTTTTTTGCTGTCGGGCTTCGCCTTCGAAATCCGCAACATGCCCCCCTTCGTGCAGGCGCTCACCTACCTGATCCCCGCCCGCTACCTGGTGACGATGCTCAAGGGGATTTACCTCAAGGGGGTTGGCCTGGAGGTGTTCGCCGCCGACGCCGCGCTCTTGGCGCTATTCGGCGCCGGCATGGTGGCGTTGGCGAACGGGCTGTTCCGCAAGAGGCTCGGGTGATGTTCGAACGCGTCTGGCGCATCGTGGTCAAAGAGTTCATTCAGATCCGCCGCGATCCGAAAATGCTGGTGGTCATGCTCAGCGCACCTGTCATGCAGATGCTCGTCTTCGGCTACGCCGCCACGACCGACGTGCGACACGCGGCCACAGCCGTCTACGATCTCGACCAGAGCATCGCCAGCCGCGAGCTGGTCGCCCGGTTCGTGCAGTCGGGCTATTTCGACGTCGTCGCCCGGGTGAACGACGAAGCACAAGCCCGCTCGCTGGTCGACCGCGGCGAAGCGGCGATCGTGCTGCGGATGAACAAGGGTTTCGCCGAACACCTCGCCGCGGGCCGTCCGGCCGAATTGCAACTGATTGTCGACGGCACCGACTCGAACTCGGCGGGCATCGTGCTGGACTACGCCAACAAGATCGCCTGGGAGTTCTCGCGTGGCATCCTGGTTCGTCGTTACGCGGCTTTGGCCGGGCCGGGCCGGCTGCCCGCGCAGGTTGACTTGCAGACCCGCGCCTGGTTCAACGAGAACCTGGAGAGCCGCAACTACTTTTTGCCGGGCGTCGTGGCGATGATCGTGACCCTGACGACGTTGATTCTCACCAGTATGGCCGTGGTGCGCGAGAAGGAGATCGGCACGATCGAGCAGATCCTGGTGACGCCAATCACGCCCTTGGAATTCATGCTCGGCAAGACGATCCCCTTCGCACTGGTGGGTCTGGCCGACGTGGCCTTGGTGGCGTCGGTCGCCGTGTTCTGGTTTGGAGTGCCGATCCGGGGGAGCCTGGCATTCATCTTCTTCGCGACGAGCGTTTACTTGATGACCACGCTCGGCACGGGACTCTTGATCTCGACCATCAGCCGCACACAGCAGCAGGCGCTGATGAGCAGCATGTTATTCTACTTTCCGCTGGTATTCCTGTCGGGCTTCGCCTTCCCCGTCTCGAACATGCCTCAGGTCGTGCAATGGCTTTCCGCGATCAATCCGTTGCGGCACTTCCTGGTGGTACTGCGGGGCATTTTTCTCAAGGGAGTGGGCATCGAAACGCTCTGGCCGCAGTTGCTGCTGTTGACCGTGATGGGTGCCGCGATCCTGCGCCTGGCCTCGCTGCGCTTCCGCAAAACATTGACGTGATCGATGCACTGGCCGGGCCAACATCCATGGTCGCGCGCCTTATAACTGAGCCGATTCGCACGCGTGTGCGGGCTGGCACACATCGGACGAGCCAATTCTGCCGTCGATCGGCAGGGCACCGCAGCCCCATGCCTTTCACTGGGTGCCGCTGCGGTCAAATTGCGCGTCGCGCCTGTATTTTGCAAGAAACCGTGGCATTGGCACCGATCGTGCATCTGAGTTTAGGCGCTATGTTCGATGCCGGTGCGATGGACGGACCTTGCGTGGTCGTGTCCGCGGGCGCTCGGCACAATGAGACAAGGGAGGAAAGACCATGAAGACAACGTCAGAGCTTATGGCGGAAGCCTTCGAGCGGGCGCGCAACCAATGGCGTCGCAGCTCGAACGAGGTGCTGGAAATGGTGCCCGCGAAACGATTGCCGGCCTACGCGGTGGCCATTAGCCGCGAGGCTGGCACCGGCGGCGCTTCGGTCGCCCAAGCCGTTGGGAAGCGGCTGGGATGGACTGTCTACGATCACGAGTTGCTCGACAAAATTTCCGGCGAAACCGGGCTGCGAACCGAATTGCTGGAGAGTCTCGACGAGAAACGGTCACATTGGTTGCTCGACTGGCTGGAAGCTTTTGGCGGAGTCCGCAAGATCAGTGGGGGGACGTATGCCCGCCACGTTGCCGAGAGCATGCTTGCCCTTTCAGTCCACGGAAATTGCGTGATTCTGGGCAGAGGTGCAACCATGGTTCTGCCGCCGGAAACTACCATTCGTGTTCGCCTGATGGCTCCGATTGAATACCGGATCGCGCAGGTCTGCGGCGAACAAGGAGTGAAGGAGAACCTGGCGAAGCAGTACATCGAGCGAACCGATAAGGACCGGTCGGCCTTCGTCGAGCAGTTCTTTCACCGGGATGTCGAAGATGTGCATCTCTACGACCTGGTGATCAACATGTCGCGATATTCGATCGTCGACGCGACCGGGCTGATTGTCGACGCGCTCGACCGCTTGCGTGCAACCCAACAGGCGCGCATGGAGCCGGTGACTGTCTAGGGGGTAGGCGTTCGGCAGGAGGCGTTAGGGATACGAAGACAGGCGTTTGGCGGCGGATACCGAGCGCCCGCCGCCGAGGGAAAACTACGACATAAGGATCAAGCTATGACCGCGACCTGCACCCAAGTCGATTACATTCGCTGGTTCGCCGACATCGGTCTGAATGATATCCCGCAGGTCGGCGGCAAGAACGCCTCGCTGGGCGAAATGGTCCAGACGCTGTCTACCCAGGGTGTGAAGGTGCCCAACGGCTTTGCGATCACGGCCGATGCGTACCGTTATCTGCTGCGTTCGGCCGGCATCGACCGGGAAATCCGGCAAATCCTCAGCGACCTCGACACGAGTAATCTTGACAACCTGCACGACCGCGGCAGCCGTGTGCGGCACGCGATCCTGGGGGCCGAGTTCCCCGACGACCTCAAGCAGGCGATTCTGGATGCCTACGCGGAACTTTCGCACGGCCATGCCCGGCCGCTCGACGTCGCAGTGCGCTCCAGCGCCACGGCCGAGGACCTGCCCGACGCCAGCTTCGCCGGCCAGCAGGAAACCTACCTCAACGTGCAGGGACCGGCGGCATTGCTCGACACCTGCCGCCGCTGCTTCGCTTCGCTCTTCACCGATCGGGCAATCTCGTACCGCACCGACAAGGGCTTCGACCATTTCAAGATCGCCTTGTCGATCGGCGTGCAGCGTATGGTGCGCTCCGATCTTGGGGCGGCGGGCGTGATGTTCACGGTCGACACCGAGACTGGATTTCGCGACGTGGTGTTGATCAACGCGGCCTACGGGCTGGGTGAGAACGTCGTGCAAGGGTCGGTCAACCCCGATGAGTACTACGTTTTCAAGCCCACACTCAAGCTGGGTTGCCGGCCCATCCTGAAGAAGACGCTGGGCAGCAAGGAATTCAAGCTGGTTTATGACGTGGGCGGCAACAAGATGGTCAAAAACGTGCCGGTCTCGGCCGACGACCGTGCCCGCTTCGCACTCTCGGACGATGAGATCCTGGCGTTGGCCCGTTCGGCCTCGATCATCGAGGGGCATTACAGCCTGAAAAAGGGTTGCTATTGTGCCATGGACATCGAGTGGGCCAAGGATGGGCGGACGGGTGAGTTGTTCATCGTCCAGGCCCGGCCCGAAACCGTCCAATCGCAAAAGTCGCTCGAAGTGCTTGAAACCTATCGGCTCAAGGAACATGGTACAGCCTTGGTCACCGGGCGCGCCGTGGGTGAGAAAATCGGTCATGGGCCGGTGCGCGTGATCAAGAACGTGACGCACCTGCGCGATTTCAAGCCCGGCGAGGTGCTGGTGACGGACAAGACCGATCCCGATTGGGAGCCGATCATGAAGATGGCCTCGGCCATCGTAACGAATCGTGGCGGGCGCACCTGCCACGCGGCGATCGTCAGCCGCGAGTTGGGCCTGCCGGCTGTGGTGGGAACGGAACGCGGCACCGACGTGTTACACGAAGGCGACCCCGTCACTGTTTCGTGTGCCGAGGGGGATACAGGGGTCGTCTACGAGGGGGAGCTTCCTTATGACGTCGAACGGATCAGCCTCGAGGGGCTGTCACGTCCGCGGACCAAGGTGATGATGAACCTGGGCAATCCGGACGAAGCCTTCGGCCTGGCGTCGATCCCCAACGACGGTGTCGGCCTGGCGCGAATGGAGTTCGTGATCAGCAACTACATCAAGATCCATCCGTTGGCGTTGATCGAATATGAGCGTCTCGATGACCCGCTGGTGCGGGCTGAGATCGACCGTCTCACGGCCGGCTACGATGACAAGCCGCAGTTCTTCGTCGACATGCTGGCTTCGGGCGTGGCGATGATCGCCGCCCCATTTTATCCCAAGGACGTGATCGTGCGGATGAGCGATTTCAAGTCAAACGAGTACGCCAACCTGATCGGCGGCGCGAAGTACGAGCCGCACGAAGAGAATCCCATGATCGGCTTCCGCGGTGCGTCGCGCTACTACGATCCGCGATATCGCGACGGCTTCGCGCTGGAATGCCGGGCGATGAAGAAAGTCCGCGAGGAGATGGGGCTTACGAACGTCAAGCTGATGATTCCCTTCTGCCGCACCGTCGGAGAGGGGCACCGGGTAATCGCAGAGATGGCCCGGCACGGCTTGAGACAGCACGAGAATGGCCTGGAAATCTACGTGATGTGTGAAATTCCCAGCAACGTGATCAGCGCGGCGGCGTTCGCCGAAATCTTCGACGGATTCTCGATCGGCTCGAACGACCTGACCCAGCTCACGCTGGGCGTCGACCGCGACTCATCGATTGTCGCGCACGTGTTCGACGAACGCGACCCGGCCGTAATGGACTCGGTCGCCGCTGCCATCAGGGGAGCCAAAGCCGCCGGCCGGAAAATCGGCATCTGCGGCCAGGCTCCCAGCGATTACCCCGACTTTGCCCAGTTCCTGGTGCGTGAGGGAATCGACAGCATCTCGCTCAACCCCGATGCGGTGATGCGGACGACCGTCAAGATTCTGGAAATGGAGCGACAACTCCATCGTACATAACCCGGTAACCAACGATGACCAAGGAGACATGATCATGGACACCATTCATGTGAATCTGACGCACCAAGAACGGGATTACCTGGTCGGCGTGCTCGACACGGCGCTAAGTGACAAGCACGCCGAAGTTCGCAGGACCGATTCATCCCAGTTGCACGACCAGTTGCGCGGCGAGGAAACATTGTTGCGGCGTCTGTTGGAGCGGCTGAAAGAATCGACGACCGTGTAGAGGCGCCCTCCATGCCTTCGACGAAACCCTCGGTGCTCGACGACCGCCCGCCATCGTGGGCCCAACCAGAGTTGGTCTCGCGACTCAGGAAGCTGAAGGGCAAGGTTAAGTACGATGATCGGCACGTCGATCGGCCGGTGATTGAGGTCCGGCTGGGCGGGACCGCCATCAACGACGAACACCTGGTTGGACTTGAGGTCTTCGCCGACGTGCGTCGGCTCGAGTTGCAAGGCACGGCCATCAGCGACGCCGGCCTGGCCCACGTGGCGGGGCTTGTTCGGTTGCGCGTGCTTGATCTCGACAGCACCGACGTAGGTGATATCGGCCTGAGCCACCTGGCGCATTTGAAGGCGCTCGAAGAGTTGGACTTATATGGTACCCAGGTCAGCGACGCCGGCCTGGAGTTTCTGGCCGGGTTATCGAATTTGCGTTCGCTGAACCTCGAATGCACTCGGGTGACCGACGCCGGACTGCCGCAGCTTCGGCCTTTGCAATCGCTCGATGAGCTGTACCTGGGGGGTGATATGCCGGTGACCGACGTCGGCCTGGCCGAGCTGGCGTACCTGCCGCAACTCGCGACGCTTGGGCTGGGTGGCACCCAAATCACCGGCGCCGGCTTAAGGCACCTCGCCGGCCTGACATCGCTGGTCTGGCTGAGCCTCAAGCACACTTCGATCGGCGACGCCGACCTCATCCACCTGGCGGGCCTCGACAAGCTCGCATCGCTTTGCCTTGACGGCGTCAACGTCGGCGACGCCGGCTTGGCTTACTTGAGACGCTTGAAAAGCCTCCGCTGGTTGTACCTGGACGGAACCCAGGTTAGCGACGAAGGAATACGTCAAATGCAGCGCGTGCTACGAAGGGTGAAAATCGTCCGGTAAAGACAAAGACTCTGGGTTCCGCAGGCCACCCCGTTTGCGGCGTTCCGACTCGTCCCAACCAATGGTGCCGCTTGGCGCGCTCTCGGTGTGCGGATACGCTCGCTGGAGGGGCGAATGGGGCCACGGGTTGGTTGCGTCGGCCTTAAGGCAACCGTTGATTCAAGCAAGACCGGCATTTTTCAGTGGACGGCCTGTAAGTTGCAAAGGATGGCCTCAGCAGCCCCTAGTCGAGCACCCCAGCGCGGAAGGTAGGTACCATGAACGTCAAATTCAACAAGATATGCGTCGCAACCGATTTCAGTGAACCAGCAGCCCGCGCATTCGAGTATGCTGTTGCTTTAGCTGAGCCTTGCGGTGCAGAGTTACACGTATTGCACGTGCTTCAAGACTTGGGGGCGGTTGCCCGAAGTAGCGACCAGCGGCTTGGCCAGGAAATAGCGAGGGAGTACTTCAATCGGCTACGAGAACACGATACCGCGCGAAGCGCGCCAGCCAAGCCGGCGCCGGCCAGCAACGAACCGACGGATGCGGGTGTGCTGGAGAACCTCGAACGCCACACGGAGGAACAATTCACGGCGCTGGCCGCGGCGAATGGAGCGGGGCGAAACTTCGTGCGGGCGATTCGTTTCGGCAATCCCGTCGAGGAGATTTGCGGCTACATTCGCCGGCAGGGCATCGACTTGCTGGTGGTGGGGACGCACGGACGCACCGGGATCAATCGCGTCCTGATGGGCAGCGTCGCCGAGCGTTTGGTGCGTGAGACTCCGTCCGCCGTGCTCACCGTCGGTGGCCGACATAAAGAGGCCGCGAAAAGTTGATTTTGTTCAACCGACTATGTTGCAACTGACTTTACCGGCCAGGCTGGTTGAAATCGCCACGTTGGGTGAAGCCACGATTGCTTCTCCGGTGCGTCGCTCGTCGTTGGCCGGACAGGGGCTGGGGCAGTTTGTCGCCGACTCCGAACGAGTCTGGCAGCGCGGTGAAGTCGTACTTGGGAGCCCGCCGGTCGAGGATCTGCTCTTCGAAAAGGCTGGCCCACGCTCAAGGCTCTATTTCGACCCGAGCCTGACGAGCGCCGCTGTCGTCACTTGCGGAGGTCTTTGCCCCGGGCTCAACGCAGTCATACGCTGCCTGTTCCTTGAGTTGCATCACCATTATGGCGTCGGTCGAGTGCTGGGCATCCGTTACGGTTTTCAGGGGCTCAATCCAGCGGACGGCCAACCACCGATCGAGTTGACCGGCGAACTGGTTGACAATATCCATCGTGAAGGAGGTACATTCCTCGGCTCTTCCCGCGGCCGGCAGGAAGTTGGCACGATGGTCGATTTCCTCCAGGGGCGCGCGATTGACGTGTTGTTCTGCATCGGTGGTGACGGCACTCACCGGGCCGCTCATGCGATCCATGCCGAGGTCTCCCGCCGCGGGATGCCGCTCGCCGTGGTCGGCGTGCCCAAGACGATCGACAACGACATTCCGTATTGCGATCGGACGTTCGGAGCGGTCACTGCCGTGGAACAGGCGCGCGAGGTGTTGCACCTCGCGCATACCGAGGCCAAAGGGACGCCGCGGGGCATTGGATTGGTCAAGGTCATGGGTCGCAACGCGGGCTTCGTCGCCTGTGGCGCCACGCTGGCCAGCCAGGAAGTCAACTTCACGTTGATCCCGGAGCTGCCTTTCGAATTGGCCGGTGAACGCGGCTTGTTGACGGCCTTGGAGCGAAGGATGGATGACCGCGGCCACGCGGTGATTGTGGTGGCCGAAGGGGCCGGGCAGGATCTTTGCGGTGATCCGCTGAATACGTGCGATTCCTCGGGCAACCCTCGCTACCACGACGTCGGCATGTTCCTGAAAGGCGCAATCGCTGAGCATTTCAAGCAGATCGGCCGCCCGGTTGAAATCAAGTACATTGACCCGAGTTATATCATCCGTAGCGTGGCGGCCAACTGCGACGACAGTCTCCTCTGCGACAAACTCGCCCGCAACGCCGTGCATGCGGCGATGGCTGGCAAGACCGACCTGATGGTTTCGTACATCAACGGCAAGTTCGTTCACGTTCCGATCGAGATGGCCGTGGCTAGCATGCGGCGCGTTGCGCTCGACGGCGAGCTTTGGTCGAGTGTACTAGCCGCGACAGGACAGCCAGCACGATTGGCACCGTAGGAGTCCTGTCAAAGCGGTCAGTCGCGTGCTGCGACTCGAGCGCCGCGCGTGTACTTGTGACAATTGACACAACTCATCGTGAGATCGACGTAGGCCAAGGCGGCACCATCCAGATTCTCCTCGCGGGCCGCTTCGGTCAACCGGTTGGCGATCATCTGGAAATCGGCGCTGTAGTGTCGGTATTCCGGCGTCTGCAAGACCATCCAGTTCTCGTCCTGCACCAAAAGGGCCATTTGGTTCGAGTGATGGGCAATGAGCTTGAAGTCCTCGACCACCAGCCCCTCGAGCACCTTCTGCGAGTGATCCAGCTTCAACCGCATGAATGCGGACAAATCCTTATCCGCCACGGTTTCAGCCTTTGCCGGCGTCGCCGCCGGCGCTGGTTTAGCCGGTTTTTCCTTCTTGGCTGGGGGGGTCTGGGCATAAACAACCAGCGCGCCCGATACTGCCGCCAGGGCCGCCACCGCATACATATACTTCTTCATGGAGAATTGCTTCCTTTGCGTTGGTTCGAAACTATTTTGAAACAGGCTGTGGGACCGGGGGAGACTTGAGTGTTAACACGGGGCATTTTGCCCTGCGAACTACGGCCTCGGCAACGCTGCCCATCAGCAGTCGCCCCAGGCCCGTCCGGCCGTGCGTTCCCATCACAATCATCTCTGCCTCGCGCTTCTCAGCCAGGCGAACGATCTCCTCAGCCGGAGAGCCTCGTACCAGGAGGTGTTCGTAATGCACGCGCGCGTCCGAGGGTTTCAATTCGGCGAGCATTGCCCGTAGC
>Ga0265331_10000268_pt1 | contig 58713 bp, 49 predicted proteins | sample 41923metaG_FD_202088 | JGI IMG/M metagenome (GOLD analysis project Ga0265331, IMG submission 202088) | Rhizosphere microbial communities from Carex aquatilis grown in University of Washington, Seatle, WA, United States - 4-19-23 metaG | ecosystem: Host-associated > Plants > Roots > Rhizosphere... | reverse complement strand
CCACGATCTCGGACGGAAAGGTCGTTCAAACCGCTGGTGAGAAATGGATAAATATCAATGCGGCCCTGCGCCTCGGTCTGCGTGGATTTCCCGGCGGCTCGTCATTAGCCAAACTCCTGGCCGAGCACCGCGGCAAGCGGAACATCGGCGCGCTGCCGCCACTGACGGAGTCGATGATTCTCAAATGGGCCGACCTCCACTTCGCGCGGCACGGCGCGTGGCCAAGCATTGATGCCGGCCCGATTGACTCGCAGCCCGGCGAGACATGGCACAATGTCAATGCGTCATTATATTACGGGCGGCGAGGTCTGCCCGGCGGCTCGTCGCTGGCTAGGTTGTTGGACGACCAGCGGGGAGTGCGCAACCCCGCCAATGTGCCGCGCCTTTCAACGCGGCAAATCCTGACTTGGGCCGACGCCCACCATCTGAGGACGGGCAGGTGGCCCACGCCCAAGTCGGGGCCCTTGGCCGACGCGCCAGGCGAGAGCTGGTCGGCGATCGCACGGGCCTTGTACGCCGGTCAGCGCGGGCTGCCAGGGGGTTCGACCTTGCCCAGGCTGCTGGCGGCGCGACGTGGGGTACGTAATCGCAAGGGAGCGGCCTCGCTGACACTGAAGAAAATCCTGGCATGGGCCGATGCGCATTTCGGAAGGACCGGCGGTTGGCCTAACGCGCGTGCCGGCCCCATCGTCGAGGCGCCCGGCGAAACCTGGCTCGCCGTCGATCGGGCGCTCTGGAATGAGGGTCGTGGCTGGAGCGGTCGAACGTCATTGGCCCAGTTGCTCGCCAAGCACCGGGGCGTTGGGCGCGGCGCTTACCGTCGTCCCATTCGACCAAGGAGGCGACGTCGGTCTGTCGGGTGATTCGTCGCTGGGGCGATGATCATCACAATCCGGCCGCTCTTTCTAGGCCTAAGTACCTGGCTAAAGGTCGCCCAACGGTCGCCGGGCGATTCGACGACCGCTGCCCTCTCTGTTGCAAGCTGCGTACCCATCCATTGCCAGACTCAACCCACCCTTCGTGATGCTAGGCTTGAGACCCAGCCACCTGGTATGCTACCAAAGACTACAGTGATCATTTGCGGATGATGGCGCTGCCATCCCAGCGACGGCGGCCCTGCTTGGATCTCACAAGCAGGGCCGTTTTCATGCAGTGCATGTGCGGCCGCCGTTCTCGCACTTCACTCTGGCGCCGATTCGGCAGACCTCAGGACCCAAGCCATGGCGTTATCACCGCTGGAAAAGGAAGGCTTGAACGTACTGAAAAACCGGGCAAGTCGCTTGGTCAGATTGATCGAGCTCAGCACGCCTAACGTCATCATCGCTAACGAGGTGGGCCTGATCGTTCAGATCGCCGCCGCAGTCTGCGGCAACGAAGTGCTGAATTACCCTTGCGAAAGTGCGGCAAATTTCGAGCGATGGAAGTTGGGTTTCTGCATGCGAAACGGATGCGGCGCAAGGCTTGAAACGGATGCTGAACTGATGGAGGGCTACTGCCAACTGCATTGGGATGAGGGAGGCGAACGGCGCAGGGACTTGGTTTCCCGGCGACAGCGAGGCACCGGGTCGTCGAACGGAGATGGTGCCAGTGATACGCCGTAAATCGCAGGGCGAGCTTCGAAGAATTGTCGAGCTTATGAGCGGATGCCCAACGGGCGAAGCGTTGTGCCGTCACGCCCCCGAAATACATGTCGATCAACTGGTCGAACACGGACCCCGATGACGCCACTTTGGCAAACAAGGAACCTGCCCCGCCTCGCTGGGGCTTTTTTCGCTTGAAGCATTCGTCGTAACGGTATAATCGTCGTCATCCAGACAGGTGGCGTCGCGGGGGCAACATAGCCGAGGTAACGGCTTATGTCTCTCAAGGTACTAATCGCCGACGACGACCGAGACAGCGTTGACAGCCTGGCAACGCTGGTGCGATTCATGGGTTGCGAGGTCCAAACGGTGTCGGACGTCGCAACCGTCCTTCGGGAAGCCTCTCTCTTCAAGCCCGATGTGCTCCTGGTGGATTTGGCAATGGGTGCCACGGAAGTGCCTTCGGTCGCAAAGCAGTTTCGGGAAGATCCCGCACTCAAGAGAACTCCGTTGGTCGCCTTTGGCAGGCTCGGCAATGTTTGCAGCCGTTGTGATGTGAGCGATTTCTCATTCGACTTCGTGATGAAGTCGTGCACACGCCTGGGGCTTTCGAACGTGCTTAGCCGAGTGCAAGACGCGATTGCCACCAACATGGATAGGCTCAAGACTGAAGAGGCGGAGGAGAAGCGGAAGTCAGGCTGTCCAGCTCGCCGGGTCAAGTTTACCTTCTGGGAAAAGCGTCAGATCGTCTTTCGGCTGTTCGGTGGAATGCGTGATGGCCAAGTGTTGACCGGCGAGCGGGCTCAACGCCTCTACAGGGACCTCGACTACCACCCGATCTACCGAAGCTTCCTCGCCGGGCGTGCTCGTCGTGTCGGCACGGCGGGTGTGACAAAGGACCGCCATCGCTATTTCGTCAGGACGGTCATGAAAACCGCCGACCGAATCGTGGTGATCGCGCGATACTACGGCGGCGTCGAATAATGACTTGTCCACTGCGCGAATTGTGCGAAGCTCTCCTAGTTATTGGATCTTGATGACCTCCTGGCCCGCGAGAATGGCCGGAGGCGGCCAGGCAGCCGCTACGTATATACAATCTCCGGCAAGCCGGCCGATCACGGCCGTCAGGCGGACGACGTCGTCGTCGGCTGTCCCACCGCGATGTAGCGTGCAGACGGGATGTTTCCGGTGTCTACCGCTAGCTCAACTCTCCGTGCCATGGCTACGCCAGCGACCCCGCGGCAGTGGCGGTCGAGCAAGATGGGCAACGACGAACCGCCGGGCAGGCCACGGCCACCCTTGTAGAGGGAACAGTTGATCGCGCACCACGTTTCGCCCTGCACGTCTTCGACCGGCCCTGACTTTTGCGTGGGCCATTTCCCGTGACGCGCAAAATGGGCTTCGGCCCAGGCGACAATCTGCGCTTCGGACAAATCTGCCGACGCCGAACGGTTGCGTTTTCTGCCGCGATCGGCCAGGAATTGAGCCAGCGACGTTCCACCTCGTAACCCCCGTGAACCATGTCGAAGCGCCAATTCGATAGCCTGCCAGGTATCTCCCGGCGACTCGACGATCGACCCACTGTGCGATGAAGGCCACTTGCCGGTGCGCCTGTGGTGGGCGTCGGCCCAAGCTAGGATGCGGCGTAATGTAAGCGGCTTAGGATCGTTGGATTTGTGGGTACCGCGGTGTTCGTCGAGCAATCGCGCCAGTGTAGAGTGGCTCGGCAGGCCACGCCGGCCTGCGCGCAATGCGTATTCGATTCCGCGCCAGGTTTCTTGCGGCGACTCCAAGATCGGGCCGGACTCTACGATGGGCCACTCGCCTTCGCGAGCGTGGTGCGCGTCGGCCCAGGCCAGAACCTGATCAACGCTTAGCGGCGGCCGCGTGTACCCATTGATCTTTCCACGATGTTCGGACAGCACGCGCGGCAACGACAATCCACACGGCAATCCGCGCATTCCCCTGCTCAAGGCAATGTTCACCGCCCCCCAGGTCTCACCCAAAGTTCCGTCGATCAGGCCCGCCTTTCTGTTTGGCCAGGCAGCGTGACGCGTATGGTAGGCGTCGGCCCAGACGAGGATCTGGTCGATGGTGATGTCCGGCAAGTCGAGGTGGTTTCGTCCTTGACGACGCCGTGCGATCTGTTGGCGCATTGCTTCGGCACGGCTTTCGAGCTCGCGCGTCGTGGCGCCTTCGTCCTCAGGCGGCACGAATCGGTGTACTTTTGGGGCGGGCGTCTTGCGCGGCCGTTTGCGTTGGACTCCTCGCTGCTCACGGAGCAATTGCGCCAGTGTACTGCCAGGTAGAAGGTCGCGCGATCCGGTGTGCAGGGCCATGTTGACGGCTCCCCAGTCTTCACCGTTCGCATCTTCGATCGCCCCCGAACTACCCGTTGGCCACTTCCCTGTTCGATCGTGAAACGCGTCGGCCCAAGTCAGGATCTGTTCAATCGTATGCGGCGGTGGCTCCGCCGGATTGCGTTTCCCGCGAAATTCGGCGAGAAGCTTGGCCAACGACCAGCCGCTGGGCAAGCCTCGTCCGCCGTTACGCAGGTTGCAGTCGAGGTTGTACCACTTCTCTTCAGGCGCCTCGAAGACGTGTCCGCACGTCAAGTCGGGCCATTTTCCGGTCCGCTGATGGTGCGCATCGGCCCAGGAGAGCAACTGCGACACATGCAGCGGCGGTTTGCGTGCCATGCTGACCTCGTCGGAAATCTACACGACGACAGGCCGATTACGGAAATGAGTGGTGCCGAATCGGCACGTACCCGATTCTATCGAACGAATTTGACGAAAGCCAGTCAACCGACCGGACGACCGGCTGCGTCAATGTTCTCCGGCTGACGATGGCGACGGTAATGGACATGGCAGTAGCTCGATGCCGAGGGGCCGGAGAGAAGGTACCGGGAGCGCGAGAATCGTGGAGAGAAAACGATCGAGCCGCGTCAGCGATCCGTGCTGACGCGGCTGGTTCTTTCCCGCGGACTTCCATGATTACGGTGGTCCGGACAATGGCGTTTCGTCGCTGCGGCTCCCGGACACGGGCGCAACCATATCGTTCGACGACTGAATGTAAAATCACCATCTCGGCGGGGTCGTCTTTGGCTGGGGGAGTGAATGCGCTGCTAGCAGCGCAGCCCACCACGCCCCGAGGTCTGGCTCAGCGAAGGGAGGCAAGGCGGCTGGACTCTCGGCAGAGGTTGCTCCTCCGCGCTACGGACTGGCGAACCGCAGTTCGGCTCGCGGCGGAGAGAAGGTTGCAAACGGCATGGAATGGTAGATAATCGCCCTTGAATCGTGGGAGTTGTGTTTGTTTAAGTCCGTTCTTTCAAACTAAGTGAGGAATTCCATGAAAATGCTAGCATGTTTTAGCGTCGCCCTGGCGCTCGCGATCGGCACGTCGCCGGCTCGTGCGGTTGAACTGAAGAGCGGCATTCAGGCCGGTGAGGGCATTGGGCCCTTCGACGTGGTCAAGTGCGCGGGCGCCATCGACGACGGAGTCGATATCGGTGCGAAGCTCTGTTATCGCTGCAAGTACGGCAGCCGTCCGATGGTGATGGTATTCTCGCGCAAGGCTGACGAAAAGCTGGTTTCCTTGGCCAAGCAGCTCGACGAACAGGTCACCAAGAATTCGTCGAAGAAGCTCGCCGCTTTCGTGAACCTGCTGGGCGAGGATGAAGAAGCGCTTGAATCCAAGGCCAAAGAACTGGGCGAGAAGAACGAGATTGCCAACGTGCCTTTCGTCGTCCCGGTCGAGTTCACCGACGGCCCCGGTGATTACGGTATCAACCCCAAGGCTGAAGTGACCGTGATCCTGGCCGTGGGCGGCAAGGTCGTGGCGAATCACGCCTTTGAAGCCGGCAAGCTCAACGACAAGGCCGTCAAGGCGATCCTCGCCGACGTGCCGAAGATTCTCAAGTAAGATCGTCGTGACCCAATTTCCGCGCGAGGCCGAAGGGTCTCGCCAGTGCATGACGCGAGTTCTAGCTTAAGGCCGCGGCCCGCCGGGAGTGTCTCCGGTGGGCGCGGCTTTTTTGTTGGAATCACCCCTCACCTTTAGCCCAGAAACCTAACTAGCCGGCCAGTTCCGAAAGCCGGCCTGTGCTGTCTCCCAGCTTGTCGGTGGGCGCTTCCATCCGGTCGAGCATCGAAACCCACAGGTTGTTGAGCGGCGTTTCTTTTTCATAGCGGATGTGGCGGCCGGCACGGATCGTGCCGCCGCCGCCGCCCGCCAGCAAGATCGGCAGATTGTCGTGATTGTGAGCGTTACCGTCGCCAATCGCACTGCCGTACGCGACCATCGCGTGGTCGAGCAGACTGCCGCCGCCTTCGGTGGACGAATTTAGCTTCTCGAGCAGATAGGCCAGGTGTGATGAATGGAACTGGTTGATCTTGCTGATCTTGGCTTGTTTTTCCTTGTCGCCACCGTGGTGCGACAGGTCGTGGTGTCCCTCGGCCACGCCGATGAACGGATAGCTGCGGTTGCTCCCCTCGTTGGCTATCACAAAGGTGACGATCCTCGTCAGGTCGCCCTGGAAGGCGAGCACGATCAGATCGCACATCAAGCGGATGTGCTCGGCGTTGTCTTCCGGAATCCCCTTGGGCTTGGCGAAGCTCGCTGGGCCTTCAGCGGTCCCATTTTCAGCGCGCACGATCCGTGCCTCAAGATCGCGGACCGTGGACAAGTACTCGTCGAGCTTTCTCTGGTCGCTCGCTCCCAGCCGCTCCTTGAGCCGCGTGGCGTCGTCAAGCACGAAGTCGAGAACGCTCTTGCGCTGGCGGCGGCGCAGCGCCCGTTCGGTATCGGAGCCGTTGCCGGTCGCGAAATCGGCGAACAACCGCTCAAACACCAGCCGAGGATTGACTTCCTTGGCCATCGGGGTCGATTCCGATTTCCACGAACCGTTCGTGGAATACGAGCAGCTGTACCCTGAATCGCAGTTTCCGGCTTGCGCCCCTGCGTCGCAACCCAGCTCCAGCGAAGGCAACCGAGTCATTGCACCCAGTTTTTGGGCGGCGACCTGGTCGACCGATACCCCCGCCTTGATGTCGGCCCCATGAGTCTTTCGCGGATGGCAGCCGGTCAGAAACGAGGCCAGCGCGCGGGCGTGGTCGCCCGCACCATCCTGGTGCGCCCGGGCGCCGTCCTGTGCCAGCCCACTGATGATCGTGATCTGCTGTTTCACTTTTTCCAACGGCCGCAAGATCGGTGGCAAGTCGAAATCAACCCCGACTTTCTCGGGCGTCCAATCAGGCATGTGCTGGCCGTTGGGCACGTAAAGAAACGCCATCCGGTTGGGTGTCTTGCGGTCGCGCTCTGCCGCCCGCGCCGCGCGTGCGAAAAGCGAGCCCCCCTCCGGCGGCAGCATGGCGTCCAACAGCGGCAGCGCCATCGCCGTGCCCAGCCCCCGCAAAACGGTCCGCCGCGAAATCCGACAGTTCGGACTCATGGTTTGGTTCCTTTTCCTCGTCGCTTCTGAAAGGGATCGCTGGCCACGATCTCCTGGATCAATGTCCCAAATTTGTAGTCGTTCTGTGCCAATGCCGACGCGATCTCATCGACCGTACACTTGTCGTAATACTCCAGCCCGCGGCCCAATGCATAGGTTAGCATTTTTTCAGCAAAACACCGCGCGAATTCGTCCTTGTGGGTCTTGAGAATCGCCTTCAGCTCTCTGGGTCGCTTGAAACTCGATCCGTCGGGCAGCGTGCCCGAGGCGTCGATAAAGAACGACCCGTCGCGGTCGCGCCAGGCTCCAATTGCGTCGAAGTTCTCCAGGCCGAAGCCCAACGGGTCCATCCGGGCGTGACACTGGGCGCAGCTCGGGTTGGCCCGGTGCTGCTCCATCCGCTGCCGCAAAGAACCGGTCAGGGCAACCTGCTCGTCGTCGCGCAGCTCGCCCGCGCCGGGGGGCGGAGGAGGCGGCGGAGTGCCCAGGATTTGCTCCAGGATCCACTTGCCGCGTTTCACCGGACTGGTACGAGTCGGGTTTGAAGTCACCGTCAGCACGCTGGCCTGCGTCAGCACGCCGCCCCGGTCGGGGTCGTTGAGCTTGACCAGGCGGTACTCGTCGCCCGTCACGTCGGAAATGCCGTAGTGCTTTGCCAGCCGCTCGTTGAGAAACGTATATTCGGCATCGAGGAATTCGAGCAGGCTGCGGTCTTCGTTCATGACGTAGGCGAAACAAAGTTCTGTTTCCTTGAGCATCGCCTGACGCAGGCCGTCGTCGAACGTGGGAAAGCGCTTTGTGTCGGGGGTGGCCAGCTTAAGCCGCCGCACTTGCAGCCATTGCATGGCGAAATTGTCGACCAAAGCCCGCGACTTGGGGTGCTTGAGCATGCGACGCACTTCGGAAGCCAGGTTTTCGCCCTGCCGGAGCGTGCCGGCGAAGGCATGGCGGAAGAGCTCATCGTCGGGCATGCTGCTCCAGAGAAAGTACGATAGCCGACAGGCCAGTTCAAACTCGTCGATCGAGTACACCGATTCGGCATCGATCCCCTGCGGATCGAGCTCCACGCGAAACAAGAAATGCGGCGAAACGAGCACGGCCTCAATAGCCAATTGAATCCCGCGCTCGAAGCTCTCGCCTTCCTCGATGGCTTGCTCGACGAATTTAGTGAGCCGCTCAACCTCTTCGGCACTCGCCGCCCGGCGAAAGGCATGGCTGGCGAATCGCTTGAGGATCTTTCTTGCGCAAGCGTGGACTTCTTCTTTCTTTTTTCCGTCAGGCTCGCAAAAAATGATCTGCCGGTGTGACTCAGGCAACTCGGAGGGTTTAAAGTCGAGCGGACCCTGCACCTCGAGGTATTCGATCGCCAGGTTTCGGTCGCGCTGTTTTGGATCGGGATCTTGGGGACGATAATAGTCGTTGACGAAGGCCAGTGCGAACCGCTTTTTGCCGGGCCCCACGCGTTGCCGCTTCTCGTAGACCGCCGGCTCCGATTCGACCGCTGTCACGTCGGCGAGGTAAACCTGCTTGCCTTCCAAGCGAAAAGCCATCCTCGCCGGTTCACTGCCGGCCTGGTCGCCAAATGCCCGGCCCCGCAAAATGTATTCGCCGGGTGACGGAAACTCGACATCGGCGAACACCTCCCCCGCCGAGGCGAGCCCCCAGAAGGAACCCCTCTGCCCGCCACCGTTGTGTCCCGCCGCGGTTGCCGGGAACCGTTGCCTTGGCATCTTGTCGGGGCCGTTTACAAAGATCGCCTTCTCGGCCAGTTGCTCGGCGGCGGCCAGGTACTTTTCCAGCAGGATCGGCGGCATCGAGAGCACGTCGCCAATGTGGTCGAAGCCGTAACCGACGTCATCGGCCGGAAAGTCCTCAGCCGGGTGAAAATCGACGCCCAACAGGTCACGGACCGTGTTATCGTATTCCGTGCGGTTGAGTCTGCGGATCGTCACTCGCCCAGGGTTCTTCGGGCCATCGCAATCGACCTGGGGGAATTGTGTCACAATCCAGGCAATTACAGCATCGCGCTGGGCTGTTTCCGGTTGCGGTTTGTCGCTGGGCGGCATCGTTCCGCCGCGGAGGTTTTCGAGCACTTTGTCCCAAACCGGGCGGTCCTTGGCCGCCGACGCGAGAACGGCAAACCGGTCCAGCGCCAATTCGGCCTTCGGCTCAGCACCGCCATGGCACGTCGTGCAGTATTTGGCCAGGAACGGGCGAACCTGTTCGTTGAACTGCGCCTCCGAGATTTGTGCTGCCGCGCTCGGTTCCGTCGGGGGTCCATCTGCAGCCGCGACGGCGCGACACGCCGCCAGTGCCGCGCATGCCGCCAGCCCTGTGAAAACCGGATTACTTAAGTACATGGCACGGTGTGTCGGAGATCGCCGTGTGGACCGGGCGGTGGGGTGCCGGCGTTGGGTGGGCCAGCCCTTAAGTATACATGATTTGAAGGGCGGGGTTCAATCCACTACTCCCACCCGGACCCCACCCGGAGGCGGGTCCTCACTTCTTCCCGCGAGCCTTCAATTTGACTGTCATCGTTCCCTGGTTGTCGGCCAGTTGGCCCCACGCGTCGCGGCAGCGAAATTGAAGTTTTCCGTCGGCGGGGGCCTTGAACGTACCCTCGGTGCCCAACTCAAATTGCTCTCCCAGCACGTATTCCTGGCCCCCGTCCTTGTTTTCTGTGGTTAAGACGGCGGCCACCAACCGGCCGAGCCCATCTTCAGCGCCATCAGCCCTATGCTCCGGCTGATCCTTGCCGAGCCGCCATGTGCCGGTGGCCTTATATTGGTACGTGGCGCCAGCGGCAACCAGGGCTCCGGAAGGCTGCCAGCCTCGGTCTGCCTTGACCGTGGCGGTGGTGGTCGCGCTACCCTTCAGATTCCGCCACTTTTTTTTCCAGTCCCAACTGCAAAGGTCGGCCCGGTATCCCTGCTCCAAGTGCGCGAGAAAGAAGCGGTACTCGAACATGATCTCTGAAGCCATTTCGCCGTAGACTTGTTCGAAACTCGTTGGCTCTTTCCTCAAGAGTGCCAGCCCAAGAGGTCGGAATTGCGCCGCGTAGTTCGTATTGTTGGCCAGCAGGTGGCAGAGTGCCCAACGCCAGGCATAGTTCTGCCATGAGTCGCCCGTGAATTCCTTACCATTGACGATCTCATTCAGGCTCTTTGGCGCGTTCGATTTCAAGTAGTCGATCACAATGTCGTAGCATTGGACGCTCTTATCGTCCTTGCACCAGTACTTTCCCATTTCGGCCATCCCTTCGCTGTACCAAACCGGTCCGGTCGTGCCGAACGTCTGGCCGCAATAAGCGTGGACCGCCTCATGCTGTGGCGTTCCCTGGTTGGCGACCGAGTAGACGACCGCACGTGCGACGAAACCGACACCCTGTGAGAGCGACTTCGTGATCGTCACGCCGGCCCCCGCCACGATATTGGGCAATCCCTCCTGCGGAATCGAACCGGGTGGCCAGTTCGCCAGGTCGTTAACGACATAGCCTTCGATCAGCCCTGACAACGGACGGCCCCAATACGCCGAGATCAGCTCGAGCATCGTCTCCAAGCGTTCGAGCAGTTGCTTCGCGTCGTCGGCCGCCAGGTCGGTATGGATCAGGAAATTCTGCGAACGAAAATCGACTGGTCCCTTCTTGTCGTCGGTCGACCGTTTCTCGCGCTGCGAGTCTTTGTCGCCGGTCGGCCTTTCCTTTTCCGCGCGTTTGGTCTGGGCGGCGGCCGGGGACACGGTCAGCAGGACCGCACAGCACCAAATAAGCCGGGCACGGCGAACCGCCATGTCGCTCAGCAAACCAAACCGAAAGAACGGTGTTCTCCTCCAATTCTTCCTGGTCATCTAAATATCCTTCATCTAAACATCCTTTGCGGGCTGCACCCACAAACTCCAAACCGCCAGCAATAGCGCCAACACAGCATAGCTGGCGGCGATCGTCAAGGGAGCCTGGCCGACAGCGGAGGCGGGAAGCGGCGGGAGTGGGTGCCAAGGAAGCGAGAGTGGGCTGCCTCGCAACGGTGAATGGATCACGCCGAAGAGGCTGGCAACGGCCCCAACGGAAAAAAAACCCGCCGCGGCGCGCAATCGTCGGTCGACGAGCATCGCCAAAGCCGAAGCCCACAACAGGCTGGTAATGATGAACCCGCCTGAGAGCATGCGCATCGTCTGTATAGCCCGGGCCAACGGCACCCATCCCGCTGTTTCGAGCGTGGTCACATCCAATTGGCCGGCGTCGAGCAATTGGTCGGCAAAAATCATCACCAAGGTCGCAAGCACGGGAGCGCAAGCCATGGCGACGGCCGCGTAGTGTCGCCGCGGCGTGGCCTGAAAGCTTTGGGCCGTGATTTCCAGCCCAACGAATATCAAGATCGGGAACACGGCTGCGCGTGGAATCGCGGCATAGAGGTAGCCAAAGTAGCCCAGCAGTCCTGCCGAACCGATGAAGAGCGCCGTCGCGAGCGTATAGGCCGCACGGCCACCCATGGCCTTGTACGCGGGATGGCCAATGTAGGGCGTGGTTTGGATCACGCCGCCGCACAAACCAGCCACGAGCGTGGCCATCCCCTCGACAGCGATGATTCGGCCCGTGTCGTATTCGTCACCGGCCGCCGCTGCGCTCTCTGTGCAGTCGATGCCGCCCACGACTGTCGCCAGAGCGAAAGGGATCACGATTGGCAGGTACTTGACCGAGTCATGCAAAGCCTCCACCCAGCCAAATTGGAAGACTTCCAGCCAGCCAGTGGGCCAAAGTCCGTCGGATGGATTGATCTGCAACTTCTCCGCTTCGAGAAGCCCGGCGGAGAGCATCGCGTAATAGATCCCCCCACCCACCAAGAGCGCCCCGGCCGCTCCCGGTAGCCGCCACGGCAAGTCGACACGCGCAACAAGTGTCGTCAAAATGATTCCAAGTGAGACGAAACCGACGACAGGATAATGCAGCATCTCGACCAGCGGCAGGAAGCTGATCAATACCAACGCCACGGCGGCCAGCGAACCCAGCAGGCCGGCCCGCGGCACGGTACGGCGAATCCAGCCGGATGCGGGCGCACATGCGAGCTTGAAAATGCCGCTGGCAACGATGGCACATATCCCCACCTGCCAGGTATGCCGGGCTGCCATATCAGGTGACAGGCCGGCCTTGGTGGCGGCGCTGAATGCCGGTCCAAGGACGAAGAGCACCATGCCAATCGTACTCGGGGTATCAAGACCTAAGGGCATGGCAGTAATGTCGTTACGTCCGCTACGACGGGCCAGACGGAAGGCCATCCAGGTGAAGACCAGGTCGCCCACGACTACTCCGATGGCCGTGCCGGGCAACATAAACCGAAGTGCAAAAGTTGCAGGGAAATTGTAAGCCGTGGCCAACAACCCGACCGTCAAGATCAGGTTGGCAAGATTATCCAACATCAAGCCAAAGAAGGCGTTGATGTCTCCGGCAGTGGCCCAGCGGTAGGTTCGCACGGTTGGTCTATTCGGCAAGGCACAGGAATTGCGGATATACCGACGATGACCGTGGCACGTCCGGCAACAACCTGCCGGCTTGACATGCCCTGGTCAGTTTGAACTGTAAGCGTAAACAAATCAAGACTTTGCTAATATTGAGGTGCGGTAAAAACCGGCGGCGCACGAATTTGTTCGGTAAATTTTTTCGTTCGTGGCGAACCGTTCTCCGTCGGCACCGTAGAAAATCATGAGCCAGACGATCGTATCAAAGCGAGCTAACTCCGCGGTGACCTCAGGCTGGTCGAACGAGAGCGACGAAGAACTCCTCTCGGCGTACCGCCGGAAGGGGGATCGGCAGGCATTTGCCGAGTTGGTGCATCGCTACGAACGTGAATTGTACAGCTATCTGCGTCGTTTCCTCGGCGATGCGGTGTTGGCTGAGGATGCGTTTCAGGGGACTTTCTTGCAAGTGCACTTGAAATGCCATCAATTCGAGGAAGGTCGCAAAGTGCGGCCGTGGCTTTACACGGTCGCGACCAATCAGGCGATCGACGCTCAGCGCCGCAACAAGCGCCACCGGATGGTCAGTCTCGATCGGCGCAACTCCGAAAGCGAGGACGACTTGGGCACTTTGATGGAGTTGCTGGTCACCAAAGAATCGGGCCCCGTGGCCCGCTTCGAGGCCGACGAGCGGCGCGATTGGGTGCGAAAGGCCGTCGATGAGTTACCCGAACCATTGCTTAGCGCGGTGACATTGATCTATTACCAGGGTCTCAAGTACCGTGAAGCCGCCGAGATACTGGATGTTCCGGTCGGCACGGTCAAGAGTCGCCTGCATACGGCCATTCTCAAGCTGAACGAGGCTTGGAACGGCGCCCATCTATCGGGAGAGAATTAGCCAATGCGAGAGCACTTGCTCGGCTACCTGCTGGGAGCACTGGAGCCAACGGAGCACGAATTGGTGGCAGCTCGTCTGAATGCCGACGCGGATTTTCAAGCGGAGCTTGCGCGTTTGCGTGAAAAACTCGAACCTTTGGCGGCTGATGCCGAGCCCTACGAGCCGCCCGCGGGCCTGGCCGCCCGCACCTGCGGCTATGTGGCGGCGCGTGCAGCGGAAGGGGCCATTGCCACGGGAGCTCCGGTCGCCACGTCGGCAAGTGTGTGGCGCTTACAAGACATGCTCGTGGCGGGCGGCATCGTGGTGGCCGCCTGCATGCTGCTCTTCCCCGCGATTGCGGCCAGCCGTTTCGATGCCCGCCGCACCGCCTGCCAGAACAATCTACGGTTGCTGGGGATCGCGCTGGAAGACTACAGCCAGGCGCACGGCGGCTATCCTGTGGTCGCGTCGCACGGGCCTTTGGCGGTGGCTGGGATGTACGCACCCACGCTGTTTAACCTCGGTTTCATCGAGGCCCCGAGTTCGATGGTTTGTCCCGCCTCGCCGTCGGACGGCCGGGGCGAATTCAAGGTCCCGACGTTTGTTGAACTTGAAACCGCCGGTCCCCAGCAACTTGCCGCGTTGCAGCAGCGGATGGGCGGGGACTACGGCTATTCGTTCGGGTATTACGAGAACGGCGTCTATCAGGGGCACAAGCACCGCGGGCGTAAACACTTCGCCCTCATGGCCGATGCGCCGCAAGAAGAGCAGCCCGGTTGCCGCAGCACGAACCACGAGGGTCGCGGCCAGAACGTGCTGTTCGACGACTTCCACGTCAGTTTCCTGACGAATTGCTGCCTCGCCGACCATGGCGATCATATCTTCCACAACGCGCACGGCTACATCGGCGCGGGCGTACACGTCGACGATTCGGTGATCGCGCAAAGCGGAGCACGGGTCGTTTGGTTCAAGGTCGAAATGGGCCGCTAAACCAAAGCATTCCCAGCGAGCACGCGTTCAGGCAACCATGCGCTACCATCGACGGCCAGAGTCGATGTGTTTGCCGGTAGAGGTAGCCTAACGCCAGGGCCAGGAAGAAAAGCGGCACCACATCGGGACGCGGTAGATGCATCAGAGCGAAGGCCGCCGAGCTCAGCACGATCGGTGCCCAGCGTGCGCGTAGCGGTCTCGACGGAATTGCGTCGGCCGTCATCAGTTCGTGATCGCCGTGCGTTCCGACCTCGCTGCCCAGCGATTCGAGCCAGCCCTGCAACACGACGCGAAACAAGAACTCCTCGGTCAACGGCGCCACCACCACGGCCAAAACGAGACTCGACAACCACAGCGTCCATCCGGCGTCCGCCCCCTGCAACGCCTCGATGATTGGGTGCTCACTGGGGATCAGTTGTGTCAAGCAGGCCTGTATGGCGTAGATCGGCGCGCTTACGACGGCGAACGCAGCCAGTCCCAGGAGCAAATCGGAACGCAGCCGACTTAAATCGAGCCCCAGGTCGGTCCAGGTCGCCTGGTGGCGGAGGCGAATCCATAGGGCGGCGGCCAGCACTGCGGCCGTGCTGGCCAAGGCGCCCATCAACAAGATCGTCACTTGCGGCAGATCGCCCAACCCATCGGTCTCATGGACAAAACTCGCTATAGAGGAAGCGATGACGTTCAAGACCAGATAGCCCAGCGCGATGCACAATAAGTCCGCGCCGGTCCAAGGCACGGGCCGGCGTGGTTCAAATGGCACCAGCGCCCCGCCTGCGCGCCAGCGAATGATCGCCAGTCGCCATGACCAAAAGATGGCGGCGAAGAGCACGGCAACGGTGAACTGTAGCAAGCCAGACATGGACTGCGCCACCGTCAGAGGCAGTTATCAGCGCAACAGCCCGATCGCCCGCCGCACGTATTCGATTCCCGAATACACGGTCAAAAGCAAGGCGGCCCACACCGAGCCAATCAGGACGTAGTTCAATGCATCGGGCAATATCGCGCTCGACATTCCGGGCAATTGGCCGTTCTGGTAGGCCAGGCAAAACAGGCTTGCGCCGGCGGCGATGCACTGAAAGACCATCTTCAGCTTGCCCGACATGCTCGCCGAAAAATCGGCCCCCTGCTGCTCCAAAAAGCTGCGCAGCGCCGTGATCAATAGCTCACGGCCGACCACCACGACCGCCATCCATGCGTATACGCCCGATCGCTTGTCGGCAACCAGGCAAATGAACGTGCCGCAGATGATGATCTTGTCGACGAAAGGGTCAAGGATGCGGCCCAGCATCGTGACCAGGCCGTACTTCCGGGCAAAATAACCGTCGAGCCAGTCGGTCGAAGCGGCGACGACGAACACAATCAGGCTGGCCAGGTAGAACTCGAAGCTGACCAGGCCGAACAATACCAGCGACAGCACCAGCCGAGCGATCGTCAACTGGTTTGGCAGGTTGAAGACCACCGAGCGCGAGACCGCCTTCGTGCTGGTTGACATTTCCGATTCCCTTAACTCCCGTTTGTCGATGTATCGCTCGGCACCCAATCCATTGTAGCTCGCTGTATTGTAGCTCACAGCGCCGCCAGGAAGCTAGCCGACCGCGACGCCGACCAGGTCGTAATCCTTCGACGCCACCATTTCGCACGAGACGATCTGTCCGGGCCGCAGCTTTTTTCCGGTGACGTACACCACGCCGTCCACATCGGGCGCGTCGGCAAACGAGCGGCCGATCCACGCCTTTTGTCCGCCTGGAATTCGCTGTACGCCAGGAACCGGCCGATCGATCAGGACGTCAAGCCGGTGACCCAGTTGGGCTTCGTTCCAGGCGAAAGCGACTTCCTGCTGCGCGGCCATCAATCGCTCGCGGCGAAACTCTTTAACTTCTTCGCTGCAATGGTCCGGTAATTTGGCCGCGGGCGTGTCGGGCTCGAACGAGTAGCTGAAGACTCCCATGCGCTCGAAACGCTGCTGGCCGACGAATTCGACCAGTTCCTCGAACTGCTCGTCGGTTTCCCCGGGAAAACCGACGATGAACGTCGTTCGCAGCACCAGGTTCGGGATTGCGCGGCGGAGCTTCGCCAACAGCTCCTCGGTCGCGCCGCGCGTCACGCGGCGTTGCATCCGCTTGAGCAGCGTGTCGTTGATGTGTTGAAGCGGAAGGTCGAGGTAGGGTACGATCCGCTTGGCGCGGGCCAAGGTCTCGATCAGTTCGTCGCTGAAGTACATCGGGTAGAGGTACATGACCCGAATCCAATCGAGCCCTTCGATCTGGTCCAGTTCGGTCAGCAATTCGGCCAACCGCGGCCGGCCGTAGAGGTCGAGCCCGTAGTAGGTCGTATCCTGGGCCACGATATTCAGCTCACGCACGCCGTCGGCCGCCAGCTCGCGGGCTTCGGCCAGCACTTCTTCCATCGGCTTGGTGGCGTGCTTGCCACGCATCTTCGGGATCGCGCAAAACGTGCAGAGCCGGTCGCACCCTTCGGAGATCTTCAGGAAAGCGAAATGTCGCGGAGTGATCCGCATCCTTCCCGTGTCGGGTAACGGGCGCGACGGGGCGGGCTGAAACACGGTCCGTTGCTCGACCAGCCCCCCCAGCAGCCGGTCGGCAACTTTGGTCACGTGCTCGCGGCCGAAGACCCCCACCAGGTGGTCGATTTCAGGACATGTTTCGAGCAGCGCCTCTTTCTCGCGCTCGGCCAAACAGCCTGAGACGATCACTCCCTTCGTCTGGCCGCGCCGTTTGAGTTCAAGCATTTCATGAATCGTGGCGTACGACTCCGCGCGCGCCTGTTCGATGAAACCGCAAGTATTGACGACCACGAAATCGGCCCCATCCGGCTCGGCCACGAGCCTGTAGCCGTCTAGCTGCAACAGGCCGAGCATCCGCTCGCTATCGACCAGGTTCTTGGGGCAACCAAGGCTGACGAAAGCGTACGTGCCTTTGGTCGCGGCAGGTTTCGTGATTTGAACGACGGAAGTCGTCAAAGTCGTCTCCGTGTAGGTGGTGGCTGGGGCAGAGCGCGAGCGATGCCCCGGCTGGACTGTGACCGGGGCATCGCTTGCCACCGCGAATGTCTCGTTTTCGCCAGCGTAAAGTACTGCTGCAGCAAGCGCATACCTATCTTACCCGATCCGCCCCGCAATGACGAGTGGGCCGTTTGAGTGACTCTCAGAAGGCCGCACCAAACTCCGATTGACTCCTCCGCCTGAACGGTGGGACAATGCTGGAACTTGTATGGCAGGTTTGGAAGCCTGCCCTGCGGGTTAGCTGGTATTTGAACGGATTCAACTTGGTGTGAAAGCTGGAAGGAGCCAGAAAATGAAACGAAGATGGATCGCCGTCGGTTTGGCGGCAAGCGTTGCGTTGGGACTGTACGCGTTAAGTGGTGCACCCGCCCAGGATCGGCCCGGAACACTTCCGCGGTCGCATCGCGAAGCCCGCGTTCGGACTGCGGGACTCACCCAGGCGGGCGACCCCGATTCCCTGTCCAACGCTGAAGGACGTCAGCCGAAGGAAGAACTCGATTTTGACGGGAAACTGGTCGTTTTGTCGTTGCAAGGCTCGACGCAACCGTCGTTGTTGGAGCACCCGAGATTCGAGAAAATGCACGGCCGAGTGTTCGTCGTCGGCAAGGAGGTGAAGGCCACGTTCAGCGTTCCGAGTGGTGTTGAGGCCCATGTCGCCTGGGACAACGTCACGGCGTTCTACGTGTTTGACGACGTCGAGCAGTACGAAGCTGCACTGCAAACCGCAATCCACGAGGCTCAAGGAGCGGTAAACCAGGCGGTCGAGGGATTTTTCAGAAGGCCCGATGGACGTGCCCCCAACGCGCGCCGGCAGTACGACGGGGCCGTCATCGACGGGACCATCATCCCCGGACCGACCCGATAAACGTCAACCGCTGCGCAGCTCGATGTCGCGGTCCACTCCGGCCAACGGCAACGGCACCCACGCCGAATCGCGCCGATGCGATGCATGGCAGGCGATGATCGTTTCCAACGTGCGCACCGAATCCTCGGCGATATCGGGAAATGCTGCTTCTCCGCCGAGCCACGCGACGATCTCGGCCATCGCCCGGTCCATCGAACTTTCTGGGCCTGCCGGGCTCGGCCAATGGTCGGTGCGACCGTTCCAGTATTCCAGCGTCACGTCTCCGGCCCCCGCGACGGCACGACCTTTCGCGCCGTTGAGCGCAATCGTCGCCGGGATTCGCGCAAAATCGGCTGCGTCGAATGTGGCCACAAGCCCGCCTTCGAAACGAAGCAATCCCCAGCCGCCCGGGTCTTGAAACGCACCACCGCGGCAATCGGGCCGCCGTGCCGGATCGAGAGTGGCCGATACGGCTTCGACTCGCCGGCCGGTTAACATCGTAATCGCGTTGAACATGTGCGTGCCGACGTTTCCCAGCCGGCCCGACCCCCAAGCGATCGATACGGATGTCAAATCGCCGAGCTCGCGGGCGGCAACCAGGTCGCGCAGCCGCCGGAAGTTTGGCTGGAAGCGGCGGTTGTGATTGATCACCAGCAAGGCACTCACTTGAGCGCACGCCGCCAGCATTCGTTCGGCATCGGCCAGTTTCGTGGCGATCGGCTTCTCGCAATAAATGGCGCGCACGCCATGCCGAGCGCATGCGACCGTCATCTCGGCGTGCTGCGGCGCGTAGGTGGCCACACTGACGACGTCGAGATTCTCACGGTCGAGCATCTCGCGCCAATCTTGATACGTGCGAGCTTTCGTTCGCTCGGCGAACCGCGCCCGCCGGGAGGCATCGCGGCTGCTGCCGGCCACCAGCTCGACGCGCGGATGATTCAGCATCGCATACAGATGAGTTCCATCGAGGTCTTCAACTCGCTGCCCCAAGGCATCGCCCGATACCTGATCGGCCCCGCCGATGAAGCCGAGTCCGATGATGGCGCCGCGGTACGTCGAATCGCTCACTGGTTGTCCCTCATGGTCGTCGAACCGCGACATTCTAGATCGACCATCGACTCCAAGGCTAGAACCCGCTGCATCTTGCTCAACACGCGCTGGTTTGTCATGCTTGGACGGATGTAGCCGTCCACTGCCGCCGCCCTGGAGTCGTCGCGATGAAGCGCTACCCGGCCTGCATTCTTTGCACTTGCGTCATCCCTTGGGACGACCAGGGCGAATTCATCGAGCCCTTGTTCGTCGACCAGGTGCGGAAGATGCTCACGCTCACGGGGCACCTCTACATTTTCGGCACGGCGGGCGAGGGGCATGCCGTCAACGACCGGCAGTTCGAACGCATCGCGCGCGTGTTTCACGACGTGATGCGCGGCGCCGGCGCCGAACCGATGGTGGGAGTGATCAGCTTGTCGCTGCCGACGATCATCGAACGCATCGAAACGTGCCGGCGAATCGGCGTGCGGCAGTTCCAGATATCCTTGCCCAGTTGGGGCTCGCTTTCCGACGACGAGGTCGGCGTGTTCTTCCGCGAAACGTGCGGACGGTTCCGCGACTGCCAGTTTCTGCACTACAACTTGATGCGCACCAAACGCCTGGTCTCCCCTCGGCAATACTCCGAGCTCGCCGACGAACACTTGAACCTCGTCGCCACCAAGAACTGCACCGATTCGATCGAGCGGCTTCGTGGGCTCATGGAACGCGCGCCGCAACTGCAGCATTTCCCAGGCGAAGCGGGCTATGTGTATGCGAGCCAACTCGGCCAGTGCGGGCTGCTGTCGTCGCTGGCCACCAACGCGTCGGCGTGCCGTGAATTCTTCGAGGCCGGCCGTCGTCATGATTTACCGACATTAACGGCAATGTACACTGAGATCGCGAGCATTTTCGACGAACTGATCGCCGCCGTTGGTCCCGACGCGCACATCGATTCGGCGTTCGACAAGTTGCTGTGGAAAGTTCAGGACGAACGCTTCCCATTGCGATTGCTTCCGCCCTACCGCGGAGCCACCGACGCCGCCTACCACCGGTTCGTCGAGTTTCTACGTACCAAAGCGCCCCGTTGGGCGCCAACATGAGCACAGCCGAACGCTATACTTCTCGCGGCCATCAATGAGACATTTTCAAATCGCTGGAAATTCAGCGTCATAAGGCTGGCTCGGTCAATTCGAAGGACGAAGTTGCGACGCAAAAACGACGCTGAACCAAAAGAGACCGTCCGCCCCATCCCAGAAGCAGCGACGAACGATGTTGGCACCGCACGATCGTGATGGCGGAGAGACGCGACGGTACGCGTCGCGCCGGCCATTTAGGGTTATCGCAGGTTTTGGTTGGCGATTGGCGAGCCCGCGCCGTCATGGTGTCGCCCAACTCGTCGCGGGCGGGAAGGTGCCACACGCTCCTTGGCGCTGGCGCGCGCCGCCGACGTTTGCCGCACGCCTTTGGCAAATCCTCCCCGGCGGCGGCCGTGAAACCGCGCGACCGCCCGCGGCAAAAACTCCTGGTGCTCCATCGACGTTCGCACCACTACTCATATAGCACCGTCCGGCCGTGGGGGAAGATTCGTCGCAGCGCGACGGCCCAACGTTGCCATCAAGCCAAATGTCTCATTTATGGCCGCGTGAAGTATAATGCCAACCCTCTGCGGGTTTGCGCCGTTGCGTGAGATCCCGTCCAATGGTCCCCTGGACATGGCAATTAGCGACGTCATGCTTGCAACGGGTCCCCAGGCGGCATACGCTGATATTGGCTTTGAGTGACTTTGCAATACTCGTTCATGCTGGGCCTGTGTCGATTTTCGCTCCGCGATAGGCCGTACTTTTGTGGAGCGAAAGGCGACGATGCGCGATTTTTCAGATAGACACTGCCTCCAAGGACGATGCAAATGGACGATCTCGATCGCTTCTTCATCGACCATCAGGCGTCGACTCGGCGTCATTTCCTGCGGCTTGGGGCCGTGGGTTCCGCGGCGCTAAGCCTGTTGCCGCTGACCGCGAGAGCCGAGGTCCCCTCGCTGGAAACGGCCCCCGAACTTGCCGAGGCTCTGCAAAAACTCGAATCGTTTTTCACGCCGCAAGAGAAATTTCAAGACGTATCGCGAGGCACGCCGCTGCCGCACTCGTTGCCCGACGAGCGGAAGCAGGCCGTCGGACTCTCGCGCGAAACGTGGCGGCTGGAGGTGATCTCCGACCCCGAGCATCCAGCAAAGCTGCGCGCGCCGCTGACCAAGGCCGACGGCACCGCGCTCGACTTCGCGCGGCTGATGCAACTGGCCGAGAAGCACGCGGTTCGGTTTCCCAAAGTCATGACCTGCCTCAATATCGGTTGTCCGCTGGGGATGGGCATTTGGGAAGGGGTGCCGTTGCGCGAAGTTGTCTGGCTCACCCGGCCTTCCGAAGACGTTCGCCGCGTATTCTATTACGGCTTCCACAACGATGATCCGGCGCAAATGTTCCGTAGCTCGCTGCCGGTGGGCCGGGTGCTGGAAGATCCATTCGATTTGCCACCCGTAATCCTGTGCTACAAGCTCAACGGACAATGGCTCGACGGCAAGCGTGGCGGGCCGGTGCGAGTCGTCGTCCCCGAGGGGTATGGCTTCAAGTCGATCAAGTGGCTTTCGCACGTGGTGCTATCGAACCTGTACCACGCCAACGACACGTATGCCGATGGCAACAACGATGTCGATAGTCCCTTGAAGTCCTTCGCGGCGACGCTTTCGGTGCCTCGCGAGGTCAAGGCCGGCGCTTCGATTCCGGTTACCGGCTATGCCCAGGTCGGTATTTCGGGATTGTCGAAGGTCCAGGTTTGGATCGCGTCGAACGCACAGGAATGGCCCGCCGAAGACAAATACTTTGCGACCGCCCCCTGGACCGACGCCCAGATTCTTCCGCCGCCCAAGCAATGGGGTGGCGACTTTCCCGAAAACAAGATTTCCGAGGGGACGATGGGCTTCGACCCGGCCACCGGCCGACCGCGGACCTGGCCGATGCGCCTGAGCAAGGTCCACTGGGCGGCGTTGCTCGTCGGACTGCCCGCCGGCGAGTATACGCTGCGCTGCCGCACGGTCGACGAGAAGGGGATCGCACAGCCGCTGCCGCGGCCGTTCCGCAAATCGGGCCACAGTGCGATTGAGGCCGTGCCCGTCACCGTCACGGCCTAAGTCGCCTTTCGCTCCGCGAAAGGACGTTCTTTCGCGGAGCGAAAGACGACATACACGCTATTGCCGGCCCAGGTTCTTGCCACGGACCATGGCCGGCGGGCGCGACTGAGTGCCGCCTTGGTGCGACCAATCGGCGTCTGGCGGGCAATGTTCGCGCAGCCACGAGCGCAGGGGAACGTCGCCGTCGAGGGGGTCGTAGGCGCCATTGTTCGAGATGCCGTCTCCCAGCATCTGCCTGCCGATCGGGTCGAGCTGCGGATAGAGGTGCGCCACGGTCATTTGGTCCTTGGGACGCAACCAGCGGTAGCTGTAACCAAACCAGACCACCTTGCGCGTCAGGTCCGAAAGGTTGGGGCTCCGCGAGTGCCAGATACGCCGGTCGATCAGCACGGCCGTGCCCGGCTTGACGCAGAGCGGCTCGGCCCCTTCTGGGTTCGAAACGCCGTCGGCGGGGCAGTCGATCTGGTCGCGCATATGCGAGCCGGGCACGACCAGCGTATTGCCGCGATCGCTTTGGCTGACATCGGTCAGGTAATAGCCGATTTTGAGCGACAACCGCGGCCGCGGATGCGATTCGATTTCGTCGTTCACCCGCATGCTGTCCTGGTGCCAGGCCACGCGCCAGGTCAAGGCGCTTTCATCGGCGGGCGGGCTTACGTCGATGTGCGAATGGTACAGGTAGATGTTCCACCCCAGGATGCCCCACACCTTAGGCAGCGTTGCCGGCCAGGCGACCAGGTTCACCAGCGCCGGATCTTCATGAACCACGTTCGTGACCGAGAGAAGTTTGCCGCGGTTTTCAACCGTCCGCTCGCGTGAGTCGATGCGATCGACCGCCGCCAGTAATCGACGATTCGTCTCGGCGTCGAGGGCGTTTTCCACGATCAGATACCCTTGCGAATTGAAGAATTCGCGCTCCGCGGTTGTCAGGCGATGTTTCAAGCATTCAGGATTCATTTGGCTTCGTATCTCGGTTCATCAGTGGCGCGGCCGGATTCGTGGCCATTCTAGCCGCTCGAATCAAGTTCCGAAACCTGCCCCACGGCGTCATTCTGCAATCTCCCTGGGTGGTTGCAAAAGAAACACCGATCGCCACCGAATAAACCGCAGGCTTTGCGAGGATCCGCAGAAAACCTTGACACCGCATCCGTGGGAAAGTCGAATGGAGTAACCATGAAACCCATTGCGATCCTCTTGAGCGCCTTTGCCCTTTGTCTGTTCGCTCCCGCGATCGGGTGCGACGGCGTGCAGTCGGGCACGTTCGATTCGAGCGGCGTCGCGATTCATTATCAGTTCGCCGGCAGCGGCCAGCCCGTGATCTTCATCCACGGGCTCTATTCCAGCGCCGTGATCAACTGGCAATTGCCCGGAACATTGAAACTGGTGGCCGAAAGCTACCAGGTCTTTGCCTTGGACGCCCGCGGGCATGGACGCTCGGACAAGCCCGAGGAAGACGACGCCTACGGCCTGGAGATGGTCGAAGACGTGATTCGGCTCATGGATCACCTCGAAATCGAGAAGGCGCACATCGTCGGTTACTCGATGGGGGGCATGATCGCGATGAAACTGATCACCGAGCATCCCGAGCGCGTTTTGTCGGGGGCGCTGGGCGGGATGGGCTGGCTCCGCGATGGGAGCGGCCTACAGGAATTCTGGGAAAAAATCCCCACCGGCAAAGGCGGAGCCGTACCCAACGCCTGTCTCCGCAGCCTCGGCAAGCTGGCGGTGACGGAAGAAGCGGTGAGAGCCGTTGAAGTACCGATGGCCGTGCTCGTCGGCGATAGAGACGTGTGCAAGAAACTGTACGTCGAGCCACTGGCTCGTATCCGAGAAGACTGGCCGGTGATCGAGATCGAAGACGCCGGCCATCTCAATTGTATTTTCAAAGACCAATTCCAGCAGGAACTCAAGCATTGGCTCGACGAAAACGCCAGCCGCTTCCCAGCGGAGGTCGAATGAACCATTCGCTTGACGACGCACGACTTTTTGGAGATCGATGATGTGCTCAACCCCTAAGTTTTCGGTTTGTCTAGTGGCCATCAGCGTGGGCTGCATGGGCCTGCTGTCCGTGTTTTCCAATTCCGTCTGGCCGAAGGAAACGGAAAAGGCCAACTCCCGCGTCAAGGAACTCCAACAGAAGCGGTTGGCGGTCCTGGAAAAGATTCACGATGTCGCGAAGCAAGGCTTTGCAAATGCGCGCACATCTCAAGAAGAAGTCCACGCGGCAAAACTCGATCTCTTGGCCGCGCGCCTCGAGTATGCCGACACGCGGAAAGAGCGAATCCAGGTGTGTGACGAGGCGCTCCAGGAAGCTCTCGAATGGCAGCAAATCGTTCAGGCAATGGTCGAGGCCAACCGCGCTTCAGGGCTCGCCGAGTTGAAGGCCCAGGCCTACCTGCTCGATACTCAGATTACGAGGGAGAACGAGGAGACCGACGAATGACACCGGGCGGGGATCCGCGCGGACGCCCGACAGGGAAGGGTGGAGGAATTGTCCGCTTCTAGTCTTGCGGACGCACCAACGGCCCAGGTCCATCTTCCTTGGGTGGTACCGGCAGTTCCTCCTCCACTCTGGGTGGAGGCGGCACGGCGACTGCCGCGGGCTCACCTTCGCCGGGCGGAGCTACGACCAAGGGAACCGATGGTACCGAGGGACGGTTCTGCCAGCCGCCGCCGAGGGCTTGATAGGTGTCGACCATGGATGTCATTTGCTGCAGTTTGGTGTCGATCAAGTCCCTTCGCCCCTGCCACATGTCACGCTGGGCGAAGAGCACGTCGATGTATTCGATGCGGGCATTCTGAAAGAGAAGGTTGGCGATATCGACTGAGCGCTCGAGCGCTCGCACCTGCTGGCTCTTGAGCGTGATGCTATCCGTGTAGTTCTGCACCCCGTTCACCTGGTTGACAACTTCGATGAAGGCGTTGAGGAGGATGCGCTGGTAATCGTATAGCGCCTGCAATTGCTTGGCGTTGGCGTTCTGGTAGTCGGCCCGGATCGCAGTCCTGTTGATCAGCGGCCCGACCAGGCCGCCGGCGACGCCGTAAACCAAGGATTGCGGCGTCAAGTACAGATATTTTGCGTTGTAAGCCTCGTAGCCAACGCCGCCGGTGATATCAAGCCTCGGGTAGAAGTTCTTCCGGGCGACGTCCACGTCGAGCCCGGCGGCTTGCAGCTTGCGCTCAGCCTCGCGGATATCGGGTCGGTTCTGAAGCAACTGAGGCGGCACTCCGACGCTGAGCCTGGGCAGGGGCAGATTGATGAACCCCGCGGGATTCCGTTCGACGCGCTGCGGGTAGCGGCCGCAGAGGAAGTTGATGCGGTTCTCGGTCTCGATGATCTGTTGGCTAATGATCCGCTTTTCGCTCTGATTCTTGCGGACCTCGGCCAGGAAACGTTGCACGCCCAGCGCGGTGCTACGGACTCCCGCCATTCTGGCCTCGGCGATCTTGAGGCTTTGTTCCTGAATCGCGATCACGCTATCCAGGTTCTGCATCCGAGCGTCGAGCGCCATGAGCGCGTAATAATTCTCGGCGATCTCCGCGACCACACGGGTCACGAAGTAGTTCCGACCGTCGACGGTGCTCATCCAGCGCCGTATTTGAGCGTCTCTGGCATTCCGCAACTGCCTCCAGATGTCGACCTGCCAGGTGAAGTCGACGGCCGGCAGGAAGAACTCACCCAGCGGATTGGGAAAAGTTGTCGTAGGGACACCTGTACCCACGGGTGGCAAACCTGGAAGCGCGTTCGAATAAGTGTCGCTCCCCTCGAGCGTATAGATGCTTACTTTTCTGAACCCCGCGAGGCCCCCGAGAGTGAAGAAGGGAAAGTAGGCTCCGCGCCGCCTCATGACCTCGTTATTGGCGATCGCGATGTCCTCAAACAAGATCTTCAGTTGCAGGTTGCCGACCAGTGCCTGGTCGATCAGGCTCGTGAGGTTAGGATCCGTGAAAAACTCTCTCGCCGGGACCTGTGCCGAGTTTTCCGCGCCGTTCGCTCCAATGAAGCCTGGCGGCAGGCTGTAGTCTTGCTGCAGAGGTTGTGCCGGAAATGGCGAACGCAGCGCGGGTAGGCAGCCTGGCAGAACCAGCAACATACCGCAAGCGATGGCTGCCACCACAAGGTTCTTATCGTGCTTCGTCTTCATCCGTGACGCCCTCGATGAACATCGTGCTTGCGCTACAATGCACGAAATATTTCATCGTCCGCTAGAGTCCGGATAAGTGGTAAATCCCGAATAATTACTACAAATTAACCCTCTGAGGCAGGCAAATTCACGCAACGCCGCGATAGGTCTGTCTTTCCGGCCTGACGCAGACTGCGCGGACGCCGCGCAACCTTGCGAGTTTGTCAGGCTAGAAAGACCGACCTACGGCGCGGCGTTCGACGTTCTGACAGGAACAGGTCCCAACAGGAACGGGGCGGAAAGCTGGCGGCGGACCTTCATTCCCCTTGCTGCGGCGGCGTGATAGTGATTGTCTCGCCATGCTCGCCGGGCAATGTGAGCCTCCCCTGCGGCGTCCCGTCGTAAACCACTCGGAACCAGGTCGTGCCGTCCGGCATTTTTAGGGTATCTAAACTGGCAGCCCCGCCGCCCACCCTTGGGCCCCTAAGAATGACCGGCTTTTGAAAGCGTCGATTCCATTCAGCACCGACAAGCAACGCCGCCGCAACGGCCATCAACCACAACAGCGTTTTCAAACTCAACTGCGGCCGGGGCATGGATGGCCAGTGCTTCTTATTCGTAATCGTTCGACCATTCGTGGTGCGTCGGCAATGGTAGTTCCGCGGACTCGGTAAGTGGCCGATCTGTCTCGTCCGGAAGAAGTTTGCCGTCGCCGGCAAGCCGAGCGAACAAGTAATACAGGCCGGGAATGACCAAGACCCCGATGACGGTGCCTAGGAGCATTCCGCCGACCGCGGCCGTGCCGATGGTGCGGTTTCCGATCGCCCCAGGGCCGCTGGCACGGAGCAGCGGAATCAGACCGGCGATGAAGGCGAAGGAGGTCATCAGAATGGGCCGGAAGCGCAATTTACCACCTTCGATGGCCGCCTCCTTGTGGGTCACGCCCTCGTGGCGCCGTTGCACCGCGAATTCGACGATGAGAATCGCGTTTTTGCCGAGCAGACCGACCAGCATCACCAGACATATTTGGGCGTAGACGTCGTTGGCCAACCCCAATGCCTGCAGGAACAGGAAGGATCCGAAGATGCCGACCGGCAGCGATGCGATCACCGCCAGCGGCAGGATGAAGCTCTCGTATTGTCCCACCAGCACCAGATAAACGAAGACGACGACGATCAAGAAGATATAAACCGCCAGGTTCCCCTTTCGCGCTTCATCATAAGAGAGCGCTTCCCAGCCGAGGGAGTAACCGTTCGGCAACGTGTCCTCGGCGACTTCCTGGATGGCCTTGATGGCTTCACCGCTAGAGTAGCCGGGAGCCGGCGCGCCCTGGATGGCGGCGGAGGGATAGAGGTTGTAGCGGTTGATCTCGTTCAGGCCCTGCTTCTGCTCGAGCGTGATGAACGCCGAGCAGGAGACCATTTCTCCCTTATCATTCTTGACGAAGATGTTTTCCAAATCCTCGGGGTACCGCCGGAACTCCGGCTTGGCTTGGACGAAAACTTTGTAGAACTGGCCCCAGCGAACGAAGCCTTGCTGCCAGGTGCTGCCCACGAGAGTGGAGAGGGTGTCCAGCGCGTCAAAGATCGTCACACCCTTCTGCATGGCCACGGCGTTGTTGACCTGGATATCATACTGCGGATAGTTGCTGGCAAAGAACGTGAACAGGCCCTTCACCTCCTTGCGTTCCTTCAAGGCGGCTATGAACTTTTCGGTCTCTTTTCCGAGCGCCAGGTAGTCCATCGTGTTCGTCTTGTCCAGCACACGCACGGAGAAACCCCCGGCCGCGCCAAAACCCGGAACCGCCGGCGGCTCGAAGAACTCCAGTTTCACATTGGAGATCGTACGGCATTCATGCTCGAGCACCTGAATGATCTGCTTCGAGGTCATCTTGCGCTCAGCCCAGGGCTTCAAATTGATGAGACAAGTGCCCGCGTTCGAGCCGCGGCCCTCCGTCAGCACCTCGTAACCGGCCAACGACGAGACCGAATTGACTCCGTCGATCTTTTTGGCGATCTCCTGCAGCTCGTGGCTCTTGGAGTTGGTGTACTCGATGGTCGAGCCTGGAGGCGTCTGAAGGATGCCATAAATCATGCCCTGGTCTTCGAGCGGGATAAAGCCGGCTGGAAGGTGCGCGTTCACCAGAAAAATGCCGACGCCGAAGCCGCCTATGACCATCATCGTCAGCGCGCGGCGCGTGACGATCGGTCCCAAAAAGGCGGCATAACCACTCGTGACCTTTTCGACGCCGCGGTCAAAGAGGTGCAGGAACATCCCCAGCGGCCCACGCTTCTTGGCGCCCGTGTGGGGTTTGAGAATCAGCGCGCAAAGCACCGGCGTGAGCGTGAGGGCCACGACGCCGGAGAGCACGATCGAAGTGGCCATGGTAATGCCGAACTGGCGGTAGAAGGTGCCCACCGGCCCGGTCATGAAGGTCACCGGAACGAACACCGCCGTCATCACCAGGGTGATGGCGATGATCGCGCCGCTGATCTCATTAATCACTTCCTTGGTTGCCAGATAAGGCGAAAGGTGCTTCTCGTGCATCTTCGCATGCACCGCTTCGACCACCACGATCGCGTCGTCCACCACGACCCCGATCGCCAGCACCAGCGCGAAGAGGGTGATCAGGTTGATCGACAGGCCGAGCAACTTCAGGAAGAAGAAGGTCCCGATCAGCGACACCGGAACCGCCAGCGTCGGAATCAGCGTGGAACGCACATCGCCGAGGAACAGATAGACCACCAGGGAGACCAACACGAAGGCCTCGAACAGCGTGTGGAGCACCTGCTCGATGGAGGCCTCCAGGAAGCTGGAAACGTCGTAGCTGACCTCAAACGTCATGCCCGGCGGAAATCGCGTCTCCTTGAGCTCCTTGAGCTTCTCCTTGACCTCCTCGATGATGACGGCGGCGTTGGTGCCGGGGAGTTGCTTGAGCACGATGGCGGCCGAAGGATGGCCATCGATATCCGAGTAAATGTTGTAGTATGAAGCGCTCAGATCGACGGTGGCAACGTCTTTGAGCTTCAGCACTTCGCCATTCGGATTGGCTTTCAGAATGATGTTTTCATACTGCTCCGGCCGGTCGTAGCGTCCCACCCAGGTCAGGACGTACTCGATGGTTTGCGACCTCACGCCCGTCGCCTGGCCGAACCGGCCGGGCGAACCAATGATGCTCTGTTCTCTCAGAGCATCCATGATGTCTGAGGCCGTCAGGTTGTAGGCCCGCATGCGGTCGATATCGAGCCAGACGCGCATGGCATATTGGCGGCTGCCGAGAATCGTGGCGCTACCGATGCCATGGATCCGCTTGACCTCGGGCACGATGTCGACGAAGGCATAGTTGTAGCAGAAATTCTGGTCGTGGGCCGGATCCTCGCTGAAGATATTCACGTACATCAGCATGCTCGTCATCGACTGCATGACGATGATCCCCTCCAACTCCACCAGGGGTGGGAGCCTTTGCTTCACGGTTTGGATGCGGTTTTGCACGTTCAAGACCGCGATATTGGGGTCCGTGCCCGGTTCGAAAATAATCATGATCGTGGCCTCACCGGCGCTGGTGGCGGCGGAGACCATGTAGCGCATGTCGGGCACGCCGTTGATGGCCTGCTCCAAGATGACCAGCACCGAGTCGACCAGAACGTTGGCGCTGGCGCCGGGATAAGCGACCGTGACCATCACGGCCGGAGGTGCGACGTTGGGAAACTGGGTGATCGGCAGGTTTGTGATCGACAACCCGCCCAGGAACAAGATGATGATCGAAATGACGATCGCCAACGCCGGTCTTTGGAGGAATTTGGAGAACATGGTTCTGGGAGAATCCGGGGGGATCCGTACCTTTACTAACGCCAGGCGGTTGCTATTCCGCGTGGTATTTCAGGTCTGCAAGCGCCTCCTCCGGCTTGCGGTCTTCGTATTCCACCTTTTCGCCGTCGCGGATCTGCCGGATGCCCTCGAGCACGATCTGATGGTCCACATCGACTCCGCCCTTCTTGATGACAAACAGATCCTCCAATTCGTTCTCGATGGTGATCTCGGTCTGATGCGCCACGTTCTCGTCGTCGATGACGAAAACGTAACGCTTGGTGAGGACCTCGAAAGTCGCCCGTTGAGGGATGACCAGGGCGTCGTTCTCCACCCAGCTCAGCAGCACGGTGCCGGTCTGACCGTTACGCAACAGGCGGTCGGGGTTCGGAAAATCGGCGCGAAAGGGGATGTTTCCGGTCTCGTTGTTGAAGTCAGCCTCGATCGCACCTTTCCCGTGGACGGGGTCGAGCATACCGAGTTGGTCGAACTTCTTGCCGCCGGCCAGCAGGAGCTCGATTTTCATGTCCTTGTTCTGTTTCAAGTTGGTCATGTATTCAAGGTAACGTTTTTCGGGGACGTTGAAATAGACCCACATCACGCTGTTATCGGACAAGGTTGTGAGCTCTTCCCCCTCCTCGACCAGGGTGCCCTGCTGGTGGTGCAGGCGGTCGATGATGCCGTCAAAAGGGGCTTTGACGGTGGCAAAGTTCAATGCGGCCTGCGCCAACTGTGCCTTGGCCTCGGCCCTGAGCAGCTTGGCTTCGATCAGCTTCACCTCATTCACGGAGATCGCCATTTGTTTGTATAACTGCTCGGCGTATTTGAGTTCCAACCGCGCGACCTTGGCCTCGGCCGATGCGGCCTCCGCCTCTTTCTGGTAAAGAATGGGGATGACCGTGAACAGCAGATCCCCCTCCTTCACCCACTGGCCCTCCTTGACTTTGATCGCCTCCAGATACCCCTCCTTCAAGGCTTTCACAGGGATATGGCGCTGCGAATGGATTTGGCAGACATAATTCTGGGTGAGGGTGACAGCCTGCAACTGAGGATAGGTAGCCAAAATCGTATGCGCCTCTTCGTGGTGCTCCTCTCGCTCATGACCGGCAAAGAAGCCTTTGACCTGCTCGAGACTCATGTGGATGGAGTCGAGAAATGCGTAGACCCTTGACGGGACAAAGGAAGGGCGCATCTGGTTCAAAGCGAGCGCCCCTCCACTGACGAGGACCACGGCCATGAGCAGCGTCGCGATCGGGCGACGCAGGACGAAGACGATCGAATTCATGCATTCAACTCCCGAGGCTCGACCAACGTGGGCAAATTGAATGCGTGGAGCAAACAGAGTGCCAAGCCTTCTCCGAAGCCACAACGCGCCCTCCGCGGCATTGTCGCTGCTTTTGCTGAACAAGGTTTGTCCGTGTTGGCCAAAAACTGACCCTTGGCCGTCGCGATTCGATTCGTCAACAAACGACACCCGCTAGCAAAAGCACGACAAAATAGACGTGTATTACATATCGCAGAAAGAATCGTGGCCGTCAAGACGTCCGGCACGAAAAACCGGAATTAAACTCAAGCCGCGGTTCGACTTAGCTTACAATTCAGTAATGCCAATCGGCATGAATTTGGCGCCACAATCGCGACGGCCGAAAGGGGCAATTCGCATTCGCAGCAGTGGGAATAAGGCATCGGGACCCAGGCTTCGTCAATTGCCGGAAGCGTTCAGGCGCCGTTGATCAACGCGATCAGGTCGCCAATCGTGCGATGCGACTCGATCGGGTGCCGCAAGGGCTGTTTCGTCAGAATGCGGTATTGATTCTTGCGGCCGATCTTTTCGCGCTCAATAAAGCCGTCAGCCTCCAGATCGGCCAGGATTCTCTGCACGGCTCGCTCGGTAATTCCGACCTGCCAGGCCACTTCTCGCAGCACCAGCGACGAGTCGCGTGACAGCAGCAGCAGCACATGCGAGTGATTCGTCAGGAATCTCCAGCGATTCAGGCCCTCATGGCGCTGGGCCGTCAGCGCCGGGGTCTCGGCCGCGGCGCGGCTGGTGGCGGCGGCTGGGGGCGACTTCGCTGATCGGGGCCTGGAAGCGGGGGGCCGGGAAGCGGGGGCTCGTTTTAGCGACATCTTGAAAGACCCGACTCTAGTAAAGCGGCGCCCCAAGGCTCTTGTTTCGAACTCTTGCAATCCTATCCGCTAAAACACGACATTGCAATCGCGAAAAGCAGTTAGCGAAATGCACGGGTCGCCTCACGGCGACGAATCGACCATGCCCCTATATGCGGTGACTGTGCAAACCGGTTGTGCCTCGAACGACTTTCGGACGCGTCCTGATGAGAGGTCCCGCTGACGATCGCGCTGGCGGGGGTTGCGGCGTCAAGAAACGTGCCGCAACCCCTTGGTTTGCCGTGAATGGAGCACGTTCACCAGTTCCAACGACGATCTTGCGACGCAAAACGACGCCGAATGAAAAGAGACCCTCCGCCCCATCCCAGGAACAGCGACGAACGGGGGGGCGTGGAGACGCGGGAGTCTTTCCTGCTGGAGTGGACCTTCGCGCCGCTCAACATCAAGGCCGCCGGCTTCAGCGTGCCGAAACTATTTTTTGCCCTGGTTCGATTTACGCTCGGCGCGATCGCGGATTTTGCCGATCCAGTGTCCCCAACCCTTGGGCATACCCTCGCGATGATCGGCCGAAATCAATCCCATGCCGCGATGCACGAATGCCAAGCGGGTTCCGCCAACCTGGGCGGTAAAGCGGTATTGAATATGATTTGCCGCGGGATACGACATCATCATCGGTCCGCAGATTTCAAGCAAAGTCGGCGGCTTGATTACCTGCACGTGCCCCCACAGATGTCCCGCATGGTCTCCCAGGTCGCGAAACCATCGCCCACCCGGCCATGCTTCGAGTTTGAAAGGCATGGCCTTGCCGTCCATCATTTGCGCTTCCGGGCCAATCTCGTCGAGCATCGCCTCGAAGGCGATTTCGATCGGCGCCGAAATCTCGATCTCCTTGCAGATCTCGAAAATCTCGACTGATTGTCGTTCATTCGTGTCCGTTTTCATGATTAAACTCTCCGGGGGTTGTGTGGAGTTGGCGATTCATTTTGTTCACGCGCTCGCTGCTCGGCGCGCATCTTGATGCGGTCGAGTTGGTGGGACCAGAACGGTTCGAACTGCTGCACCCAGTCATGCACGCGTTTCAACTCCGTGGCTTCGAGTTGGTACAAACGCTGCCGGCCTTCCTTGCTCGCGGAAATAATCCCAACCGTGCGCAGCACGCTCAAGTGCTTTGACACGGATGGCTGCGGGAGCCTGATTGCCACGACGATCGCCCCGACCGCCAGCGCTCCGCGTCGGGCCAACAGCTCGATAATCTGCCGTCGTCGTGGCTCGGCGATGGCGTTGAAGACGTCGGCGGTCGTTCGCGCTCGTGGCATGTCCGAATTGTATTCCTATATGAGAATATGTCAAGCCCTTCGCAAAAAAACGTGGCAAGCGTTTTACGGCAAGCGCATCTTTCGGGCTCGTTGCTCGATTTGCGGCAAGGTTGACCGGGCAAATTGGTGGTGCGAGAATCAAGCCGTCGCCGTATCGCCGTTGACCAAACGAGTGGAGGATTGTCCGTGCCGCGCGCGCTCTTGAGTTGGTGGTGGCCGGTTTGGGTCCTGGTCGCATGCTCTTGGGTCGTCGGGCAGGAGCCCGATCGCGAGCAGGAGCAGGTGATCGCGACAATCCAGAAAATGGGGGGCGGCGTCACGATCGATAGCGCTCGACCCGGTAAGCCCGTCGTCAAGATCCATCTGTACAAAGGAAAAACGGCCGGCATCGGCCTGGAACCGCTGACAAAGTTACGCGATGTCGATTGGATCGGCCTGCACGCCAGCGATATCTCGGAGGTCGACCTGACTTATCTTCAGCGTTGGCCAAAACTAAAGCGGTTGGGGCTTGTCGAAACGCGACTGACTGACGCGAGCCTGGAAAATCTACGCGGAATCACGACGCTCGAGCAGCTCTATCTCGGCGAAAATGCCATCACCGATGCGGGCCTCGAATGTCTCGCGGGTTTGACCAACCTGGTTGAGCTCGATCTCGATCGGACGAAGATCACCGACGCGGGCTTGGAGAAGTTCCAGCCGTTTCAAAAGTTGCAAAAACTCCGCATCGACCACACGCAGGTTTCCGATGCCGGCTTGGCGCACCTCAAGCGATTGCCCGGTCTGCGATCGTTGGATCTGTCGGGTTGCCCGCGCGTGCGCAGCGTGAAACCGCTCGAAGGGATGCCCCTGACGGCGCTCAAGCTCGCTTTTTGCCGGCAACTGAGTGATTTTGCACCCTTGGAAGGAATGCCGCTCGCGGAACTCGATGCAGCGGGCTGCGCGCTTGCGGAACTGGATGTGCTGCGGAGGATGCCGCTTACTACGTTAAGCATCGCCGGCGCGGCGAAAGTCGCCGACCTCGCGCCGCTGGCTGGACTGAAATTGACACAACTGCGGCTCGAAGGCTGCCGGCTGGTTCAAGATCTATCTCCCCTGCAAGGCATGCCGCTGGTCGCGCTAAGCCTCCGCGAATGCCCTGTGCGAGACCTCTCGCCTTTGGCGGCGATGCCGATCGCTTCGTTGGATTTGTTCGGATGCGATGAAGTGCGCGATCTGGCACCCCTGGCGGGAATGCCGTTGACCGAGATCTGCCTCTCGCCCGCCAAATTCACGAACAGCAACCTCGATGTGCTCCGCGAATGCAAGACATTGCGGAACATCACTGCCGGACCTACGGGCCGCGACCGTTATACAACGCACGATTTCTGGAAGAAGTTCGACGCTGGCGAAATCCAGCAGTAGCCTTGCCGCAAGGCCGGATGGCCGATTACGAAGGCTTGCAGTTGGCGCATATAGCCCATTCTAGCCGCCCAGCACGGCATCAAACAACTCGTCGAACTTCCAAGAATGGTCTGTCAAGTCGGTAGTGGGGCAAGTTGAGCCCACTACCCTCTTAGCATGATGGTTGCTTTGACGACCGCCGTAGGTTCAAATTGCAAGCCTGGATCGAATTCAAGATGGGGGCCATTCGGAAACTCAGTTGAGGAACACCATGAAGACGCTTGCTCGCCGCCTGCTGGCCTTGGTTTTATGCTTCCAACTTGCAACCGCGCTCGTGTTGACCTGGTCCGTCGACGTGGCCGTTCGCGCCGCCGACGAACCGGCGAAGCCCGCCGCTACGGATGTTCCCAAGGGGCAGCGAGTGTACTCGATCGGGCACAGCTTTCATGTCTTCATGCCGGATATCCTGGCCCAGATCGCCAAAACGGCCGGCATTGCCGACCATCGGCAAGTCGGGCTCTCATCGATCGGCGGTTCGTACGTCATTCAGCACTGGGACGCGGCCGACGATCAGTTCAAATCGAAGGCCACGTTGGAGTCGGGCGACCTGGATGTCTTGACCATCGCCCCGCTCTACCTGCCCGACGAGGGGATCGAAAACTTCGTGCGTCTGGCATCGGAGAAATGTCCACAGATTCGCATCCTGGTTCAAGAGTTCTGGCTGCCGTTCGACGTGTATGTGAATTTCAGGAAGGAAAAAGCTCCAGAGCCAAATCGCGAGGTTTTCGATCTGAAAAAGCTGCAGGACGAACACGACCGATACTTCCACGACATCGACGAGCAGGTCAAAGCGCTCAACGAAAAATACGCCGGCAAACCGGCGATATTCGTGGCACCGGTTGGCCAGGCGGTGCTGACGCTCCGCACGAAAATTGACGAAGGCGCCGCGCCGGGCCTGGCAAAGCAAACCGACCTGTTCACCGACCCCATCGGCCACGCCAAGCCGCCGTTGGCGGTGCTGGTCGCTTATTGCTACTTTGCGCAAATCTATGGCCGCAGTCCCGTGGGCCTGCCAATCCCGCCCGCGCTGGGCGGCTCTCCTGACGATGAAACGACTGTAAACCTGAACCAGTTGCTGCAAGAGATTGCCTGGGACACCGTCACCAAGCATCCACTCAGTGGCGTGAAGGCGGAGTGAGCGTCACTGAGTTGAAATCCCAGGACGATGATGGATCGCCGCACATTTGTTGGTTCACTGGGTCTTGGTTCACTCGGCGTGTCGCTGTTCGCCGTACAAGGGCAATGGGTCGCAATCGCCGACGATGCGGATGACCGCGCGACAGCGCTCCACCGTGAAAGCACAGCGATCGTGATTCACGATCACCGCCCAATCGCTCCCGATATCGCGCTCATGCGCTCGGGCGGCGTTACTTGCAAAGTGTATCAGGTCGGCGTGGATGTCGAAATCGGTGCGGAATACCTGCAAAGCGCCAATCGCCGAAGCGGCTGGACCGAGCGATCGTTGGCGACCTTGACCGAGGCACGGGATGCGATCGGTGCCGACCCCGACGCGTTGCTGCTTGCTCTCACGGCCGCCGACATCGAGCAGGCCAAGCGCGATGGGAAAATCGCGATCATGCTCGGTGTCGAAGGAGGTAAGTTGCTTGAGGGCAACCTCGACAAGCTGCGTGAATTTCACAAGTTGGGTTTGCGCGAGCTGCAACTCCGCTGGGCCGTGCCCAACCAACTGGTCGAGACCGACGAGTTGACGGCCTTCGGTATGGCCGTGGTGCGGGAGTGCCAGCGTCTGGGTGTGGTCGTCGACCTGACGCATATTCCGCAGCGGGCCTTCGACCAGGCCATCGAACTGGCCCAACGGCCGATGATCGTTTCGCACGGCACCGCGCGCGAACTTGGCCCCGCTCGAGTTGAAGCGATTGCTCGCACGCGCGGCGTGATCGGCATTCACTTTTACTCGTCGTACTTGGGGCCGAATCCCGGTACGGCACAGGCTCTTGACGCGATCGACGAACTGGCCAAGGTGGGCGGCATCGAAACGGTTGCACTGGGCGTTGATCTGTTTCCGACCGAGGGAGCATGGGGCGACTTCCAACGGGCGCAGGGCACGACCAACATCTCGTGGGCCATTCCCGACCTCGGGCACATACCAGCCATCACTCGCGGGCTGATTGACCGCGGGTACCGAGACGATGAAATTCGGGCAATCCTCGGTGGTAATTTCCTGCGCGTCTGCCGGCAGGTATTTGGAAGCTGACGGTTGACGGTTCATGAACGCGATTACCTCGGATGAATATCGCGCGCGTCTGGATCGCGTGTGCGACGCGATGTCGGCGGCAGGGCTGGACGCTCTGGTGGCGTACGCCAACAAGACTCATCCGGGCCACGTCCGTTATCTGACCGGCTACGAAACCCGCCTCGGCATTCACGACTCGGCCGTCTGTGTGGTGACCCCCGGGCGTTGTATCCTGCTGACCAACGCCAGTTTCGACATGCCTCAAGCCCGGCCTCCCTTGGACGAAGTCGTAATCACCAGCAACTTTGGCACCGCCGTCACCGCGTTGCTCCCGACGCACGTGCGAACGCTCGGCATCGCGGGCTTCGCCGCGCTGCCGGCCCCGGTCTTTATCGCCTTGCGCAAGCGGCTCCCGCAGGCGAGCATCAGCGACGCCTCGGAGCTATTTCTGGACTTGCGGCAAGTCAAGAGTCTGGCCGAGATTGCGCTTTTGCGCGAGGCGAGCCGCATCACCGACGCCGGCGGCCGCGCCTTTCTCGAATGGGCCCGTCCCGGCGTCAGCGAACGGGAATTGCTGGTTCAGGTCGAGGCGGCGTTGAAGCGCTCGGGCAGCGATGAAGTCTCCTTCTCGACCCAGATCTGCTCCGGCCTGCGCACCGCCCAGGTCGTCGCTTTCGCCGGCGATGTCAAGCTGGCTGAAGGCACGCCCGTCCAGCTCGACTGTGGCGCAACCTGCCAGGGTTACCGGGGTGACCTTTCGCGGATGGTTTTTCTGGGCAGGCCCAGCGGTCGGCTGCGCGACTTGATGGTCGCCGCCGCCGAAATCTACGACCGCTGCCTCGAATTGCTCCGTCCTGGGGTCTCCTGCGCTGAGGTGGCCAGGCTCGCTGTCGAGATCGCCGAGCGGCACGGGCTGGGGCGGAACCTTTACCGTTCACCTAACCACGAGGCAGGTTTTGTCGGGCATGGCATCGGCTGTTCTTACAGTGAGCCACCGGAGCTCCATCCCGCGAACGAGTCGGTCCTGCGCGAGAACATGGTCATCGTGCTGGAGCCGATTGTCAGCGACCCAGCCGTAGGCGGCGTGAAGCTCGAAGACCCCGTGCTGATCACCGCCGCCGGGCCCCAACGGCTCTCCGCGCTGCCTGTGCGATCGGGCGAGTGGCCGCGGTGACATCTCTGTCGCTTGCAAGCGAGCCCGCGCCCAAGCTTGCAACGGACTCAATCCCACGGTCGCCCAGAAGCCCCAGCGCGCCGGCGGTTGGTAGTGATATGATTGAAAAAACTGTGGTGGCGCCATGCGAGCGATGTGCTGGCAGTTCCAGGCCAGTCGCCGTTTATTGAGCCGATGTAGCCGCGTATTCGGGTTCGTTGGGCTATCGAGATTTAGGGTTGGACTTTGGTGTGCAAGTTGTCGGATAACGGTTTCTTCCGCCACAGTGTGGTGAATGCCATGCCTCCGGCTTGCCCGGTGGTTGCTGACGTTGGCCGCTACTCAAGCGATCCTTCTTTTCCTACTTTGCGGCCCCATTGCCCGGCCGCTGCCGGAGGCAGCGGCCGGGCAATGGGGCGGGGAGGATGAGTTGTTTGAGCCAGCGCTCTCTAGCTGCCAGCGTGACACTCCACCGGGCAAGCCGGTGGCATCTTGCGAGGCGTTGCGGTACCAAAACCAGTGGTACGGCATTGTGCGATTAGACGCCCACCGCGGCTCGGCGGTTGCCGGCGGCACGGGAACATCCCTCACAAGGCGGCCAACCCATCGGGCCAGGCGGTCACAACAATGAAGAAACGGATGCCCGGCTACCATCGCTTCGAGTTCTTTCGGCCTGGCTGGTTCATCGCCGGGATTTTGCTCTTGCCCCTGCTTTTGCTTCTCGCATGGGGTGTCATTGGAATTCTCCGTTTGTTCGGTTTGCTATGAGCGCGTTCCCTCAATGCCTCCCGCTCCTCTGGCCGAGCGCGTAGAACAAGACTCAAGGTCCCAAACATTCTCGCACCCTCACCGCGGCCGTCTTCCATGCGGCGACCAATCCGAGGACGCCGCAAGGCAGGGCGACGCCGAAGCTGATCGGGCGATGAAGAGCCGCCGATAGCCGTCCGAGCGGGTGCTCAGGGCGGCTTCAGCTTCCCCTTGCGGGAAGACGCTTTTTTGCGCGGCTGCAAACCCATTTCGAGCAAGCGCATATCGGCCCATTCCTTGTCAGCGCCGAATAACGGCGGATCGGGGGCGACGGCGTAGTTCAGCGTGCCTTCGTAACCACCGTTGCGGTAGCACTGCTCGACCAGCGCCTGCACGTTCAGCGGCACGTCGGCCTCGTCCGGGCGCAAGGGAACGTTCACCAGCGGCAGCCGGTCCCACAGGGGCATCGGATAGACCTCGGCCTTGCCGCGACGTACGGCGCGCCGGACGCAGGCCATGTAGGCCGTGCGGCCCTGGGGTTTGAGGTGTTCTAAAGGGAACGCTAACACGTGGGTGCCGAATCGGTTCAGGTCGATCTCGATCAGATTCGCGTCCGAGGAACAGACTTCTCGTTGCTTTCGCAGGTACTGTTCACGGTTGGGACCGGGAGATTTGTAGCTCGGGCTAAGGAACTCAATGACGGTGACGACATGATTGCCACTTTCGCGGTCAATAATCTCCAAAAAGGTTTCGGTGACCGGTTCCGCCTCGGCCTCGACGAGCAACGGCTCCGCCAGTGCGGTGCCGGTTTCGGGCTGTGTCCGCAGGCCTCGTTTCGTTGCGTATTCGACCACCCGCACATCGGGATACTGAGGATGATCGCCGAGACCCTGGGGAGTTTTCCAGGAGCACACTCTCTTCGACGCGGGCGCGCAACGAGCCAGGAAGGACACCGTCGGGTTCGTTGCATAATTGGCCCGTGGCAGCGACCCATCGAGACTCGCGTACCATTGTCCACATTCTATTGACTACTCCCATGAATCGCCCGACAATTGATTTCATGGGCATCGACACCGGAAAGCCACTGACACAGGAAGCCGCTGACCACCAGGCCGTGCTTGATCATGCGTTTAAAGGCAAGCCCCTCGACCCCGAAGTGTCGCGTCGCGTGCGTGAGCGTGCAGATAGAATTCGTGACGAGTTAAAGGCAAGAGATGTGACGATCAACGCGGTCGATCTGATTCGCGAATCCCGTGAAGAGATATGAAGCTCTGTCTCGATGCGTGCGTGGCGTTATCCATGTTGCTTCCTGAGAAGGGCACGGACGCTGCTCTTGCTCTGCGGGAAGATTTCAGCAATCGGATTCACGAACTCATCGCTCCGGACAGCTTGCCAATTGAAATAGCGCACGCTTTAACCCGTGCGGAGAGACAGGGGAAAATTGACGTGGGCAGTGGGCAGATTCTCTTCGATGGCTTCCTCGATGCGTGTCCGCTACTTTACCCCTACTTCGATTACGTCGACCGCGCAATGCAGATGTCGTCGAAGTTCCGAATTGGAGTTTTCGACTGCGTATACGTGGCACTCGCCGAAGAACAGGAATGCCCGGTGGTCACCAGCGACAAACGACTTTCGGAACTCTTTCCGTCACTAACCATTTCCCTTTCGGGTCTCTGATTCGACCGGAATTGACACGTGCGAGGCGTGTTTCGCCGATCGATAGATGCGGTGCGTCGCCGCTTTGAAGTCGGAGGCGCGGGCGGCGAAGATGTTGGGCACGAACGTCTGGGGGTTACGATCGATCAATGGGAACCAGGTGCTCTGCACCTGGACCATGATCCGGTGCCCCTTCAGAAACGTGTGGTTCTGAGTGTGCAGACTGAAACGGTAGTCGAGGATCGCGCCGGGCGCGATCGGTTTCGGGGTTTCGAAGCTCTCGCGGTAACGGCCGCGGAATACCTCGTTGGCGACCATGAGCTGGTAACCGGCAAGCTCCCAATTCTCAGGGTAATGCTCGGGATAGACGTCGATCAGCTTGACCACCCAGTCGGCGTCGCCGCCGGTGGTCGAGGCTTCGAGCCGCACGCCGATCTCGCCGGCGATCGTCAGGTCACTGGCTAGCGGCCCGGTTTCCCAGCTCAGAACGTCCCCCCGGTCGTCGACAAAACGCTGGTCCTCGACCAACCAGGTGGACCACCTCGATCCGCCCGGAAAATATGTCGGTTGGATCGGTCGATGGCGGTAGGGGACCGGGTGCGCCGGGTCGGACACGTACTGGTCGTACGAGTCGTTGGCCGCCGTCGCCGGAGGATCGAACGAGAGCGTTTCACCGGGCCCGAAGTAAAGCCTTCGGACCTCGCAGTTCGCTGTGGGGGGCCAGGCGTCCCAATGCCGCCAGCGGTTCGTGCCGGCCTCGAACGTCAGCGCCTCGGGCAATTCGAGCGTCCCCTTGTCTTTGAGGAAATATGCGAACCAAGGGGCCTGGACCACCTCGCGAAAATGCTTGGCGGTGGAACTGTCGAACGTGATCGGCCCCAGGCGATCGCCTGGCTCGGCGCTCCAGCCGCCGTGGTTCCAGGGGCCGACGACGAGGTAGTTTTCGTTTTTCTTGTCGAAACGCTCAAGCGCCTCGTAGATTCGCAGCGGGCCAAAAAAATCTTCCTGGTCCCACCAGCCGGCGACGTTCAGCGTGGGCACTTTCACGTCGCGGATCGAAGGTATCAGCGTCTGGCGCTTCCAAAACTCATCGTAGTCGGGGTGGGCGGCGTAGTCGTTCCAGGTTGGGATCTTGCCGTGGAAATAACGCTTGTCGACGTTCGCCAGCGGCCCGAGCGCGAGGTACCAGTCAAACGTGTCGTGGCGGTCGAAGGGAAAGTGCTTCAGCTCCTTGCAGCTTTCGAGTTCGTAGGCGTACTCGAAGCCGTAGCTCAAACGGAAAGCTCCGTTGTGGTGGAAGTCGTCACCGAGCCACATGTCGGCGGGCGAAGCCTGGGGCGAGATCGCCTTCAGCGCGGGGTGCGGTTCGAGAGCGGCCATGATCGTCGTCCAGCCCAGGTACGAGACGCCGAGCATGCCGACCCGGCCGTTATTGCCGGGCACGTTTTCGAGCAGCCATGCGATCGTGTCGAACGTGTCGGTCCCCTCGTCCAGCGTCTCCTCGTCGCCCGCCGCGCGCGCCGGGCGCTGCATCACGAAAACGCCCTCCGATTCAAATTTGCCGCGGATATCCTGGAAGGCGAAGATATACCCTTCGTCGACCAGCGCCTTCAAATAGACGGCGAACGTTTCCGCGGCGTTCCGGGTGCCGTAGGGAGTGCGAACCAGGATGATGGGCAGTGGACCATCGTGCTCCTTGGGCACGAAGAGCCGCGTATGCAGCCGTGCCCCGTCGCGCATCGCGATCATCTCGTCGCTGGCGGTAAAGTGCTCTTCCGGCGTGAGCGGCGCTTGCGCACAGACCCCGCTCGCCGCCAGCGCGAAATGCGCGGCGAACAGAACGAGAACCACGCCGACCCAATCAGTATGCTTCATGCCTCACTCTCCCAGTGGCATCTGCGCGCCGACGCTTTCCCGCCATCGCGCGAGATCCTCACGAAGTTCCGTCGCCTTGTCCGAGAGGGCAACGGCCAGGTTGTGCTCCTCGCCCGGGTCCGCTTTCAGGTCAAACAGTTCCAGCCGCCCGTCGGCGAGGAACTCGATGAGCTTGAAGTTGCCTCGCCGAACGATGCTGTAGGGTTCCGTGTCGCAATGGGGGTAGTGCCAATAGATCGCATCACGTTCGAAATGGCCGTCGCCACAAACGAGCGGAACCAGGCTGCGGCCGTCAATCAATGGAGTCGCCTGCGGCACGGCGCCGGCGGCTTCGACAACCGTGGAGTAGAAGTCGGGCGTGCAGATGGGTTGCTCGATGACACGCCCCGGCCCGATCTTGCCGGGCGCTATCTTGCCAGGCGCCATCTTTTCGGGCGCAATCTTTCCGGGCCAGCGGATGATCGTCGGCACGCGGAGACCACCTTCATAGGGCGTCTGTTTCGCGCCGCGCAGGGGCAAGTTCGACGTTTTCCCCTCCACGCCGCCGTTGTCGGAGGTGAAAATCACGAGGGTTTTCTCGGCGATCCCCAACTGTGCCAGCTTTTCCAGAACACGGCCCACGCTTTCATCCAGGCTGGCCAGCATCGCGGCGTAGACAGGATCTCGTTGTAATCCGTTAGGGGTCGCGGTCCTCTGGAAATTGGCGATGGTCGCTGGCTTGGCTTGGAGCCGGTCGCCCATCGACGTGTGCGGGGCGAAGTGGGCCAGGAGCAAAAAGAAGGGTTTCTCGTGGTGTTCGTCGATGAATTTCTCCGCTTCCAAAGTCAAGCGGTCGGTGAGGTACTCGCCTTCCCGGCCCCCCTCGAGGTTTTCCAGCCCATACGTGGTGCCATTGGCGTACGCTCGACGATAGGGGAAAAAGTAATCCGGCGTTTGCCCCTGGCTGTTTCCGCCACGGTACAGATCGAATCCCTGCCGGGTGGGGTCACCCTCGGCGCCGTCGCCCGTGGCGGAACGGCCGGGAGCGCCGCCCAGGTGCCATTTGCCGATGATCCCCGTCGCATAGCCGGCGCCGCGAAGTGTTTCGGCCAACGTGATTTCGTCGAGCCCGACATAGGGGGTCCAGTCGGGATCTCGCAGCTTGCCGAGCCGCGCCGGCGCGGCCTGAACGATGTGAGTCAGGTGTAATCGGGCGGGGTATTTTCCCGTGAGCAGGCTGGCGCGTGTGGGCGAGCAAATCGCCGCCGCCGCGTAGGAGTTGGTGAATTTCGCGCCCTGAGCCGCCAACGAGTCGATGGCCGGCGTCCGATGGTACGCGCTGCCGTAGCAGCTTAGATCGCTCCAACCCAAGTCGTCGGCAAGGATCACCACGATATTTGGGCGCGGACATGGCGGCGAGTCGGCCGACGCCGCGCCTGGAGGGAAAACTGCCAGCGCGAGCATGGGCAATGCCAGGCTACACAGAGTAATCGGAGACAACTTCTTCGCCTGGGGTTTCACGTTCGTTGTTTTACACGTCTTTTTGAGGGCAGGGGCTTGCCCCCTGGAGTTTCACGCTCGTTTCTACATACGCAGGCCCTCTAAACTTACCTGCTCTCGTCCGTGTCGCCTCGCAGGCTGCCGAAGGCAGCCTGCGAGGCGACACGGACGATGGGGTGGGACCGCTTTCTGTCTAGAGGCCAACGTGAAACTCCAGGGGGCAAGCCCACTGGCCTCTTGCGAACAAACCCATAGTCTCCAGCAACCATGTTTAGAACAACGAGGGTACGGCCCTATCCCAGGATCGCCTCGACGGGCCGGCCGCCGTGGGCGATGGCGATGGGCCTACCGCCAGGGTCGAACACCTGCATCTCGGGGTCGATACCCAGCAGGTGATAGACCGTGGCGCAAATGTCGCGAAGATGCACGGGGTTGTTTTTGATATACGCGGCCTGATTGTCGGAGGCGCCAAAGACCGTGCCGCCGCGAATGCCCGCCCCCGCCAACAAGACCGAGTAACAATACGTCCAATGATCGCGTCCGCCTTTGGCGTTGATCTTGGGAGTGCGGCCCATCTCGCCCATGGTCACGACCAGGGTTTCGTCGAGCAGGCCGCGGCAGTTCAGGTCTTCGATGAAAGCGGCGTAGGTCTGATCGAAGCTCGGCAACATGGTCTTGAGCATCGGAAAATTGTTTTCGTGCGTGTCCCAGCCCGCCCGGCTGACCTGGTAGCGCGCTGAGAAATTGTCCCAGCTCACATTCACGAAACGCACGCCGCGCTCGACCAGGCGGCGCGCCAGAAGCGTCGTCGAGCCGAACAACGTGCGGCCGTACCGCTCGCGAGTCGCCGCGTCTTCGCGGCCGAGGTCAAACGCTTCGCGCACCGCGGCGGAGGTGAGCATTTCGAAGGCCAGACGCTGCTGAGTCGGAAAGTTGCCCAGATCGCGCTGCGCTTCGATCGCGCGGAAACTCTCGTCGAACTGTTCTACCAACCGCCGCCGTCCATCGAGCCGGTCGAGCGTGATGCCCTCGACCAGGTCCATGTCGGTCAATCGCGGCTCGCCGCGCAGCACCTGCGCGTGGTACTGCACTTCCGGCGGCCGATCGACAAAAGCCGTACACTCGGTGCAGAACGGATCGTAGCGACGCCCCAGAAAACCCCCGTGCGGACCCGCTTTCTTGCGAAGCTCTCCCCAACCCAAGGGGCACGGCAGGTAGGCATAGGTCGGCAGCTCTTTCGATTGATCTCGATCGAGATAGGCGCACACCGAGCCCATGCTGGGTGGGTCGCTGTCGCGAAACTCCTCGTCGGGCAGATTGACATCGTGGCCGGTGTACATCGGCAGGTTCTTATGGCAGCCGCCGTTGTGGTACACGCTGCGCACGATGGCCGCCTTGTGCATCCATCGCGACGTGAGCGGCAACAGCTCGCCGATCTCGACGCCGGCGGCGCTGGTGGCGACGGGCTTGAACTCTCCGCCGACGCCGCCCGGGGCGTTGGGCTTCAAGTCGAACATGTCCTGCGTCGGCGGTCCGCCTTGCAGATAGAGGAGCACGACGCTCTTGGCACGGGCCTGCCGTCGATTCACTCCGGACGCGCTCTCGAGGGCCAACAGCGAAGGCGTATCGAACATTCCGCCCAGAAGTGTCAAGGCGCCCGCCGCCAGCGTTTCGCGGCGCGTGATGCCATCGCAACACGCCCGTCGGCCACCCAACATCGCAATCGACTTCACTTCTGGTTCCTCCGCGCGGAGCGAGAGGGGGAGTCTTTGTTAAGGCGATTATAGCAACTCTTGCCCGAACGTGGAGAATCTTCGTACGGAGCGCGTCTTTAACCTATTGATTCAATCGTTGCCGCACGCAAAATGGGGACCGCGACTAAGGTTTGACAGCGCCTCCAACGACGGGATCGACTTTCGAAGCGCTCCGAACCCAACTGGAGTAACACGCGTTCCCTTGACATACAGCCACCGTAGCGCGACCAGTCGCGTGAGTTGCGTCAAACCGGCATCAGTCACCGCTGTTTCTTCCAAGTTCAGACACGTCAAGTTCGTGAACGTTGGCAGGTTCTTGAGAGCGTCGTCGTTGGCGCGACTCGCTTTCAAGCTCAGGTTCCGAAGCTTCCAAGATTTGCTCAACGACTTCAAGCCAGTGCCACAGATCTGGGTCCCGGCGAGGCGCAACACGACCAAGTTCTCAAAGCCTTCCAAATTTGCAAGACCCTCGTCGGTCACCGATGTACCGCTCAAGGAAAGGGAATACATGGTCTTTTGGAATGCGCGTAGCTCACGCAGACCTGTGTCCGTGATCGTAGTGCGATTCAAATCGAGCGAGCGCAAACTCCCTTGGAGGCCTTGCAGTTCCAGCAAACCGCGGTCGGTTACCTGAGTGTCGGCAAGGTTCAACTCGACGATATTCGGGATCCGTACGAGGTAATGCACGGAGTCGTCGTCAAATCGGGGATTGCTCGACACAATGTGCAGCGGAAATCCGCCTGCAAACCACTCGGTCGTGACGCGATGCACGTTCGCCAGATTGAGCAGATCGCGATGGCTGCCATGCCATAATGAAAGGTCGAACACAAGTTGCGGACCTTTAGAGCCGATTGATCTAGCACCAAGAAGCTCGACACTGTGCATTGCCCGTCGAAGAGCTTTCGAATGTTGCTCCTGGTCAGTTTTGCTTTGTTGCTGGGCTTTTGCTTCGCGTCGGTCATGCTGGATGAACGGTACTTCCTCGACCACAAACCGGTCAATGTTAACCCATGCCATAATTGACGCGGTCACCACGACGAGGCCGAGAACGATACGCTTGACGAGGGCCATTGCATATCTCCAGTGAATCGTGATGTGCAACTTGACTCGGCAACGTTCAAACGATCCGAAAATGCGTTCCACTGCCAAACAGTATAGCGGACCCGAAGGCAGGACGCGCAGTTTCCACGAATAGTTTCGCGACGCTCCTCATCGACCGGTTCCAACAGCAATACTTCCGCTGCTGTCACGATGTGGCGAGCGAATCAGGCTGTCACCGCAGCCCGCCGGTGGTCACGCGCGACTGGCCCAGCGTCAGGGAATTGCCGGCGCCTTGCCCGCTCACCGGCTTCTGTAGCAATTGGGGGAGCTCGACACGCTCGAAGAAGCTGTAGTCGGGCTTTTCACGCGCGCGCAGGTGGTCGCCGATGTTCTCGCCCGCCTTCAGCATGATCACAAACGGAACGTTCGTTCCCGAGGTCTCCCATGCCGGCTGGCCCTGGAACACGAAACGCACTCGTCCAAGATACTCCTGCACCTTGTAGTCGCCGGAACGAGAATACGAGATCTGCCGCTCCTTGGGGCCCTCCATCGTGGCGACCAGTTCGATCGTGCCGTTGTCGCCGGCCTTGCATTTGATCTTCTGCAACCGCTCGGTAAGCGCCTTGGCCACATTCTCGCGCTGGGCGGCGTCTGGGATGCCGGTCAGATTCAATTTGACCGTGGTTCCCGCCTTCAGGACGAACAGATTGGGGTCGGTCAAGGACTTCTTGAGCAGGTCCTTGGCTGCCGCCTGCGGAACCTGCATGGCCACCAGCGCTCCGGGGTTCTGCTCGCCGTCGGTTACGCCAAAGAAAGTCCATCCGGCGACCGAACGCACTTGTTCCTGGCCGTCGTAGGTCCAGAACTTGAGCTGGTTCTCGAGGTCGATCAGGAACTTGTTGTTGGCGAGAATAAAACCGTCGTCCGGGAATTCAATGGCCCCGTGGATGGGCATGCCGGGACATGGGACCACCTTCTCGAGTTTGCCCGTTGCCACGTCCCAAGCCAATACCTTGTCGAAGGCGACGCAACCCAGGCGGCGCCCTGACGGGCTGAAAGCCATATAGGGCCATTGCAGTTTTTCCGGAATCGCCTGCTGGGCGATCACTTCCCGTTTGGTCACGTCGAACAGGCCCACTTCGGTCCCGTTCGAATAGCCGATCAGTTTACGATCGGGGCTCAAGGCGGGAACCGCGCCATCGACCAGCGAGAACGTGTAGACGGGCTCGATCTCGGGGTAGCTCCAAACCACGACCTTGCCGGCGCGGCTCGACGTCGCCAGATGATCCGCATCGAGGAACTCGGCCCACAGCACGTCACGTGGGGCGCCTTGAGTGTCTGCGTAAGGAATAAAACTCAGCCTTTTGGCAATCTGGCCGGAAGCGAGCATCCAGACTTCCAGGCGATCCTGGTTGCCGAAGCCAAATTCTTCTCGCCGCATGACGATCTGCCGGCCATCGTCGTGAAGGGCGATCGGCGCCATTGGCCCGTCAGAGGTCGCGGGCGGTGTGCTCTTGCCCGTGGCCAGGTCGCAGATCAGCACGCGCGACCTCGCCGCCTGGCCAGGCGGGGCAATGATCAACCCCACGGCGGCTTTCTTCGCCACGCGATTGATCGCCAACCCCTTGACGCCTTCGAAGAAGTTCGACTTTTTCGGCAGCGGGCAATTCTTCGGCTTGACGGCAAACAGGTCGCCCGTTTCCGCCACGTCAACCTGCCACGTTTCCGATGTCGCCAGAGTCAACTGTTCGGCATTCGACGAATCAACTTGGATTGTCCTGAATTCGCCGGTCGGCGCCGTATCTTCGGATGGCTTGTCGCGGCTCGGCGCGCCGCGCTTCGGTTTCACCTTGAAGGGATCGTCCGCCTTGGGCTTGAACGGGTCGTCGCCTGCATCCTTGACGGCCTGCGCCACATATTTCTGGTCGGCCTTCGAGAGCTTCTTGAGCTCGATCTCGAGCATCGTGCCGTCTTCCTTTTCCAGCGTGACGACCCCGTTTTCCTCGGAAACGAAAGTGGCTTTGATCTTGTGCTTGCCGGCGCTGTCGGCCCAGGTTCGCAGTTCGCCGGCCGCCGCCAGAGCGGACCAGCCGGCCGCTGACAGAAAACACGAAACGATCGTCGACCAAAAAACCAGTCTGTTGCGATTCTGCGGATGCATGATTTTGACCCTCGTAAGATGAAGTCCGATGCCGCGGCTGCGCGGCCACCACCGATGGTGAACACCGCGCCGCGTCAATATACGAAACAGTTCGTACTTGTGCAAGTCTCTGCTACCGTCCGCCGATTCCAACGGGAATTGCGCGAACTGATCGTCGCCCAAACCTGACAACTCTACTCGCTTTCCTTCGCCCGCCGGGCAATCTTCTCCAGCGCCTCGCGCGCGGCGGCGGGCACGAAGGCGTCGTCCGTGCGGCTCGCGGCTTTGAGCGCGGCGACGCTCTCTTCGGTGCCGATTTCACCCAACAGTTTCACCGCGTCGAGACGTACCCAACCGTCGGGATGCTTGAGGTGCTTCCGCACGGCCGGCTCCGCCGCGGCGCCGATGAGCTTGAACCACCTGGTGGCTTGCATGCGGTCCCTCGGGAACAGCGCGGCGAGCGCCTCGATGACGGCTTCCTTCTCCAGCTCGCCGTCGAGACGAGATAGTCCCTCCAGACCGGCTTCGCGGACGAAGACATCGTCGTCGGCGATGGCGCCGACAAGCGCGACTGCCCCCTCGGCCCCGGCCCAGACGGCATAGGCGACCAGCGCTTCTTTGCGGGTGCCGTTGTCGCGGTCGAGCAACAATGCTTCGAGTGCCTTGGTGATTTCAGCGCGTAATTGCTCGGGCCTGGCGTCTTTCAGCCGCCCGGCGGCGTTGCGGCGGCGGTGTGCGTCGAAGCAATCCAGGTCCGCCAGGTTCTGGCGGTAAAACTCGGGGTCGCGTGGGTTCGTCACCTCCGGCTTCAGCGGCTCCGGCAGCTTTTTCGGATCGGCTTTCACAAACAGGGTCCGTTTCGCGGAATCGATCTTCGAAACCGCGCCGAAATCGAGGCTGGCCGCCAGCTCATTCAGGTCGCCGGCCGGCGCCACGACGGCCGAGAGCAGCTGGCCGTTGCTCGAACCGCTGAATGCTTCGCAGCGAGTGAGCGTCTTGATCCGCTCGTAAAGCCAGGCGGCGACGTCGCCGGGCAATCCCTCGACAACGATGGTCGCGACCCGATCGGCGCCATATCTCTGGATCATTTGTTGAGCGAATTGGTCCATATTCGGCGGCCCCGGCATCGAAGCAGGGCCCCCAAAGCCGGGCGGAAAGCCCGGCGGCGCACCCAAGGGAGACTGGGCCGAATTGGGCGCCGGACCAAAGCCTGGTTGGGAAGCCAAGCCCGATGGTGCCGCCGGAGCCGCCCCGCCCTCGTGCAAGTTGCCGCGCGGGAAAAGCGATTGCAGCGAGGAAGCGAGGGCCTGTTTCGCACCGGGGATATTCTCTATTCGTTCCAACTGATCGTAGAACCGCTTCATTGCAGCCACGACCGCCGCTCCGTGGCGTGCCTGCAAGGCTTTTTCGTCGGCAGGCGAGAGGCTGCGCTTCAGCGCGTCGAGCCGCTCGCCGAGCGCGGTGGCTTGTTGAGCCAGCGGCGCAAGCCGCGCCGCGGCCGCCTGGGCCGACGCCACATCGTTCACCGAAACCAGCGCATCGGCCAAGGATTGGAAGGCCGCCTGGGTATCCGACATCGTGGCGTCGGGGCTGAATTCCGTCTGCGCGCCGGCCTGCTGCAACACCACGCGCGGCCCATCGATTGCCGCGCCGGCACCGCCGGATACGTACCGCACGACGAGAAACGCGACGCTTCCCAGCATTACCATGAAAACCAGGCCGCCGCCCAAGAGCAACCACACTACTGAGCTCACCGACGAACGGCTCCGGGCGTAAGAGCTCGCTCCCATTCCCAAAGGATGCAGGGCCTGTCCGCTACTGAAAGACGACTCCGCCAGCTCCTCGTCGAGCAATGCGGCAACCGCGGGCGCCAGGGCCGACGCCTGCACCGCAATGCCGGGCACCTGCATCGCCTGACCGCATTGGTTGCACTTTACCGTTCGAGCGGCAAAACGGTCGTTGAGTTTGTATTCGTGGCCACAGAAGTTGCAAATCATCGCGAGACTCATGCTGGATACCTCCAAGAGTCAAGACGAGCTCACTCGTCGTTGGGCGTCTCGATTGGCCCCGATGCGTCGCCGGCGGCCGGTGATGGGACTTCCCGCTCAATGTCCTCCGCGGGCAGTAGTTTCCAGCGTACTTTGACCGCGACGCGGCGCGTGGTTCCAGCCGACTCAAACGAATTGGTCAACGTCATCTCACACGATTGCGGAACTTTTTCCTCGAGGTTGAACAGCAGCATTCCGCCACCGACCGAGCGAATCCGTGGTTTCCCGCCCACTTGCTCGTGCGTCGACAAGTCGACTTGCTTGGCAATTTCCAAGAGGCCGTTCTCCGACTTGCCAAGCCGGTACGTCGTCTGCCGCCGAGCAGGGAATGTAGTCTGCCGTTCGCCACCGAATGGGAGCCGCGGATGTTGAACATGCGGGTGCGGGAATGGATTGGTTTGCTCGCCGTCGAGGCAATTGAAGTCACCCGCGAGGTGCCATTCGTATCCTTCGTGCCAGTCGTGCCCTTTGACCTGGTCTGGAAGAAGCGGATCGATCACCAATTGCGACAGATCTCCCAACTGGTAAGGCAATACGTTCTCGCTCGTAGATGCGAGCACACGCCCCCGCTCGTCGAACAGCAGTTCATGCCGATCCAGCGGCCCCATCGGAAACGCATGCGGCCCTCTTGCTAGTCCATGCGGCCGCAACCGTGGTGGTCGTGGGAACCCAGCAACAATGGTTCCAGAAGCACCTGGCCTGGGGCGCTCGAATGAAACCAGCACTCCGAAATGCTGCAAACGGAACTTGCCTTCTTCAAGGGCGACAACGGTGTACGTCGAGTTGCCCGTTACCGTTTCGATATGGTCTTCGTGCTCGGCTTCGATCGTGACCGAATATACGTAACTCGCGCCCGGCTTCCAGCCGTAAACGAGCGGCTCATAAAGCGCAATAGCGCCGAGCCGTCGATCTGCCGCGCGGCCATTGTCCGCTGCCGGCGGAGCATTGTGGACATCGTCCGGCGGTTGCCGCACGCCTAACTGTCGCGCTAATTCCCGACGCGCCTCCGCTTCGCCATGCACGTCGCCCCGGGCGCCCCAGGCTGGTCCCCAGGCCCATAGCGTGCCCAAAAGCACCGGCACCGTCAGGGCCAAGGGTCCGGCCACCCAGCGCTCCGACGACATCGCTGGCGCCAAGCCAACCAGCCGGCGAATCCGCCGCAACAGTTCGCCACCGGTGGCGGCCATCGCGAGCCGGGGCACCCTTGGGCGCGGCAGCGCGGAGCGAAACTCCTCCAATTCGGCCAGCGCACGCGCGTAGGTCGCCGCATTGCCACAGGCCGAGACGGCCAGATCGTCGCAACAGAATTCTCGTTCTGTGCGGATTCTGGCGGAGATCCACCAGATGCCCGGATGATAGAAGAAGAGCGTCTCAATCAGGCTTTGCACAAGGTTCACAAGATAATCGTGGCGGCGGATGTGCGCCAGCTCGTGCGCCAAGATCGATTCGAGCTGGTCGGCGGGCAAACCCGTGAGCAAACCGGCCGGCAAGAGCACGACGGGTCGCAACCAGCCGATGGCCGCCGGCACTTCCAGCTTTGACGACTCGAGAAGCCGCACGCCGCCGCGAATGCCAAGCCGGCGGGCCAATCGTTCGACCGTCGTTTGCCAAGCGCCGGTCACGGGCTCGACGAATCGCCGGCGGAGCCGCACCGTCAACGCCCATCCGCCCGACAGCCGCGCCGAAAGCAACGTCACGCCCACCGACCAGCAGACGACCATGCCGTCGAGCAACCAGCCGGCGCGCGGCGAAAAGGGGGCGCCGTTGGCGTTCCCCGCGGCCCGTGACTCGGCAGCCGCCTCGGCGGGCTCGGATTTTTGCAGGTGATTCGGCGGCAATTTATCCGACGGGGGGGCGGCGCCGCCTTCGGTGGTGCCTCCCTCGAGGCTGCCCAATGAGGCGGCGAATTCGAGCGCGGCGATGGCCGTATCCAAAAGCGACGATTCTTCGATGGTTCGCGACTCAATGCTCGGCGGCAGCGCTTGGAAGGTGAGCACGGGCAGAATGGCCATCAACACCAGTGCGCCGCACGCCACAAGGTATCGCGCCTGGGCCGAGCGGCGCCGCAAGCAATACATGGCCATGGGAAAGAGCATCGCCACCACCGCCAGTTGCCAGAATGAGTGCAACAGCGTCACACCCAAACGCTCGACCAGCGGCCCGCCGAACCTCCAGGCGTTCATGACTTACCTCCTTCCCGCCCGCCTCCCTGGAGACTATCGAGCAGCAGTCGGATTTCGGAAAGCTCCTCGCGTGACGCCTTTTGTCGTGAGAGGGCCTGCATGATCAACTTCTGCGCGGAGCCTTCGAACACCCGGTCGACCAGATCGCTCACCAATTGCTGCTGGGTTTGTTGCTGAGTGGTCGCCGCTTCATAACGGTGCGAGCGTTCGCGTTCATCGCGCCGGACCAGTTTCTTCTTGGCCATGATCTGCATCAGCTTGAGCACGGTCGTGTAGCCGCCGGGCCGGGTTTCAGCGAGCGCCTCGTGGACCTCGCGTACCGTGCATGGACCTTGCCGCCACAAGACCTGCAAGATCGCAGTTTCGGCCGGAGTCGGCTTTGGAATTGACGTGTGCGGCACCGTGACAACTCCCAGGGTTCAGGCTGATCCGCTCAATATACGAAGCTCTACGTAGATTGCAAGCAAAAAATCCGGCCGGTCGAAATTGCGGAATTTTGGCGCAGGCGTCCCGTCTGGCTATCCGCAGGCAGTCAGGTAGGCAGGCAGGCGGGACGCCCGCACTACAACGCCCGAACTACAAGACATGCACCATTTCGCCAGCCTGCACGGCTGCTTTTTTTCGCGCCGCACGCCTTATGGTGCCAGGGGAGCGCCAAAGGCTTGGCTGCAGCAATCACCGAGATTGCCGTCGATTGCTTGGTGTGATCGCGAGAACCGTGGCTATAAATCCAAATATTCGTATCCATTGCGATCATGCAATTCGTCGCGCGACGGATGGGGGGCGGTCGAGCAAAACCGGGAGTTTTTCGCCAGTTGTATGAAGCGTTCGAGCGCCGCGGCTCTCCTCGCATCGTCGCCACGAGCCTCATGGATCTGAACGATGGCGTTGACGTGGTCCCCTTTTCGGCAGGGCCGATCGGTCAAGTGCAACTCGCCGTCCGTCTCGACGACGGCATCAACTTTCACGGTATTCATCGCATCCAATCCAAGGATTCATGCAGACAGCAGTCATGCCACTGTTGGAAATTATGGGCGAAATCGTGGAACCGAGCAATGGGCGCGCGCGAGACTAAGAACTGGCCGCCAGATCGACCGCCAGCGGGGCCAGCGACCGGCTTGGCGATCCGACCAACAGTAACAAGAATCGCACGGGACCGATCATGATGCGCCCGCAAGTCCCCCAGGTGTTCGTCGAGCAACTCGGGCCGCCAATCATCGTCCGAACCACTGCTTGGCACGGCTGCTGCACCGCCTTCCGCGTGGCGAATACGGTACTGGGGGGATGCGTCGGCGAGACGGCCCTGCCTGATCCCGGCTTGGATGTCGGCGTCCTCTGCGTCAGAATGGTTGAATGGTTTATTGGCCGGCTGCCCAAAGCGCGGTGCAGCCGGCCTGGCGAGTGGGAGCGTGCAGATCCGAGGGATGTCCGATGGATTTTCAGGAAGCGTTGAAGGAGGTCCTTGACGCCGCTGGGCAGCCGAAACAGTTTCCAAGCGGGGCGGAGCCGACGGAATTGTCGGTCGACGCGTTTGACGAGGCCGGGCCGAAGGAGTTAATGGGGCGAGCTTGGCACGAATCGCTGACGCCCGCCCAGGAGACCGTCTGCCGCTGGATCTGGGAGACCTGTGGAGTGTACCACCAACCGTGGAAGCCGTTTGAGTTCGGATTTCTCTGCGATTAGAACACGAACCACGAATTGGCTGTCTGGGTCAGGATTGCCATTGTGTTCGCTGAGTTCGTCAAGCAATATCGATCGGTCGACAAGTGGCGGGTCGTCGGCGAATTGTGCCGACTATCCGCGGGTGCCCAGGTGATGACGCTCAAAGGCGCGCGGGCGAAGGCGCTCACGGAGCTTTGGAAAAAAAGCGCGACGGACTGACCGCGACAGGCGGTTCGACTCTGCAGCCACGATGCCGCGAGCCAATTGGGACGCTTTCGATGGGTGTGTGCATTCGCCCCGGCAGTTGGGCCGCGCCACCACAGCGGCCGCGATCGTCTGAGGGGAATGCCGTCCCGGCTCCCCGGCGCGCGCGCACCAACCCCGCCCAAAATTGCACGGTTACCGGAGGGACACGATCCATCGAACAAAGAGCTGGTGACGATCACCGCGCCGGTGAGCGACGACTGGTCCGCACTGGAACTGCCGAACAGTCCGTCAGAGAGTCGGACGGAGCCGCCAATCTTTTCGGCCGCCTCAGCCGGCCGTACCGACCTTCAGCCGCGCCCAAGGGAATGACCGTAACTCCGATGAAGGATTGGAGCACCGAGAATCATGGGTGTCTTCGGTTGGCCTCCATTTCGGCACGTGATTTGGAAAAGCGATGGATGCCCGCCTCGTACTTGCATCCATAAAGTTGCGCCTTGAGGAGCAGTCGGAGCGTAATCGGTTCGTTGATCTCGCGAGCGTAGATTTCGACGGAGTCTTTTTGTTTGACCATGCGATGTTCCTGAAGGTAGGCAAGTAAATCGGCGCTCAATAATTTCAAACGGGGACTGGATACTCGACGGAAGGTTTGCAGTAAGTCGGCGAGCTCCTGCCAGGTGACGTAGCGGGCGTTGCCGGCCCTCTTTCGAAGCGGAACGCGATGAGTGAGCAGTGCGTACCAGCGTGCGTCGTATCGGCGCGATTGCATCAGAGGGTCTGTGGCATCGACTTTCGCTTCGATGACGCCTCGACCCGAGCTGGTTTCGACGAGGACATCTGAGCGACCTTCGTCATGGTGTGTTTCGAGGGACACCCGTTGCGCTACGCCCTGAAATCCGAATAGTGGCAGAAACCGCGAAGGGTCAATCGCAATGAGGTAACCCAGCAGCGCCGTCAGACGCGTCTCCCGGAGCGATTGACCGAAAGCGCCAGTAAGCGTCGAAACCACACGTCCGCCGCGCAGCAGTTCAATTTGCGGTTGTTCGTGATCTCGTGGCATTACTCGGCACGGGGTGTGAATCAAAAGGCAGTGGACGGCAGGTGGCGCGAACAATCCATTGTAATTCGGGCCGCGGCCACGTCGGCTTTCGTCGTGGCGACAAAACTAGCAGCGCGATCGCGGCGCGCGTTCCACCCATAAGCCGGATAAAAATCACCTGAAAAACTTTTCTGAAATCCGCGCTCGTCGACTCGCGACGCCGTCGAAGCCGTGAAACCTCGCTGGTCTTTCCGCGCTTAGTCGCTTGGCTTCAATGGTTTATAAACTGAGCCACCATCCCGGATGAGGCGACGATCCGCGGGGGGTTGGTTGTTTGCATTTCCAAGCCAAGCCGGGTGTAGAACGAGGGAAGGGGAAGAAGGATGAGGGGAAAGGGCGACGGAACGGATGAGGGTCCCAGAAGAAATGTTTAACCACGAAACACACGAAACACACGAAAAAAAAAGGGAGGGAGCCAACGGTTGCGTTGGTTGAGCTCGCCAGGATTCACTACTCACGAACGAACGACGGCATTCCACGGGAATTGTAGTTCTTGCACGAAGTTCTCTTCCGTCTTTTGTGTGTTTCGCGTCTTTCGTGGTTCGCTGCTCTCCGACGCTTGAAGTGAATGCCGGATTAAGACGGCTGTGTCAAGAAGAACGGTCGTGGTTCCAGCAATCAACATGAAACTCCATCGGCTAAGGGGGCACCCGCCTGGCGGGTCGGCTCGCCTGGGGGCAACGATCAACAGGGGGCTGACGCCGGGGCACCCGCCCGGCGGGTCGGCTCGCCGTAACCGCGAGGCTTACGCCGGGACACCCACGCGGAAGTTTCAGGCTGAAAAGCCTAACCTACGGTCGCTCGCCTGGGATGAATGGACAATATCAGATACATCTAAAACATTTTCTACAGTTGGTATTGACTAGAATATATATTCGCCTGTATACTTACCTATGGGGAGCGCGTTCGACCCCACTCCCGATCAATCGGGATTTCGCCATTAGCTAATCCCGAAAGTCGGGATTTCGCCATTAGCTCAACACTCACTTCTCATCTCAGGCCAGGTTCATGCCCGGGGTGAAAAAAACCAATCCGTTCGCGGAGGATCTCCCAATGCGGAATCTCGAACAGCAAACACCCAGATCGGCCGAACGGCGCCTGCGCGACGAGCCCGCGGCTCGGCGGCTCGACACCGTCACGCCGCGGGCCGCCCGCTGGCTCTGGCCGGGCCGAGTGGCGCTGGGACAAGTGACCCTCGTGGCCGGTGAGCCGGGGGCGGGCACCAGCCTGCTCTTGATGAATCTCGCCAGCCGTGTGTCGCGCGGTCGAGCATTGCCCGGCAGCGCACTTCCGCCGGCAATTCCGCACGACGCCGCGAAGGCGCAGAGTGTCGTCGCCAAGGCGGAGGGGGCCGCCATCGAGCCAGACCTCAGCAGGCCGGACAAGGAGGAACCAGACGACATCGGCGGAGGCCGGCCTGGGAAGGCCGTCCCACACGAGGCGGCCGACGTGGTGCTGATCATGCGCCAAAGCATGGAAGACGCCGTGGTGCCGCGATTGACCGCCCTGGACGCCGATTTGAAACGCATCCATGACCTGGGCGACGTCCGCGATCACAACGAAGACGAAGAAGACGGGGAAGATGACGAACACGACGAAAAGCCGACGATCCGCGCATTCCGCGCCGACAAAGACCTGGAGCACCTCGAATCGCTCCTGGCACGCACGCCGGCAGTGAAACTCGTCGTGCTCGACCCAATGGAGCTTTGGCTCGACGAGCGCGGCCAGAGGATGTCGTACTCAAGCCGGGAAACGATTCGCCAGTTGGGCGAGCTGGCCAGGCGATGCGACGTGGCCATCGTCGCCGTGGCGCGCGTGCCTGATAAGCCCGGTGCCAACGACATGCGTCGCTGGCTCGACAAGCTGGCCGGGGTCGAGGAGCTGGCTGCGCTATTCGCCGTGGTCCGCGACCGCCGCAGGCCATGTCGCCGGTACCTGGCGGCCTTGAAGAACACGCTGGCCGAGGTGGAAGACGCCCTGGCATTTGAAACGCCCGGCGGCCAGGTGGCCTGGAAACGTGGCGGCGTGAGCGCGGCGGTGGTCTGGGCGACCGCGTCACGGCTCGACCAGGAAGACGCGGCGCGCTGGCTGCGCGACGAGCTGGCCCTGGGACCCAAGACTGCGAAGGAGCTGCGCGCGGCGGCGGACGAGGCGGGCATTCCCTGGCACGTGGTGTATCGCGCCAGGGGAATCGCCGGCGCCGATTGCGGCCGAGTCGGGAGCGGCGCGGGCAGCTATTTT